>OGKW01000012.1_pt1 | contig 175307 bp, 160 predicted proteins | sample 1572601 | NCBI WGS metagenome assembly OGKW01 (sample SAMEA2581875, study PRJEB24529) | metagenome | biome: Human gut stool | place: China | collected 2011
TTATCATCCCACTTTTATGCTCATATCGGGGCGGGTCCTAAGGTCTTTCACCCACCTATGAGCAAGCTCATGTGGGCTTAGACCTTTTGACCCTGGCATCATATGTATTACTTACCGCTCTCTGCACTCTCAAGTGTCTCAGAGTGGAAAGTTACGGTGTATTCTACCTCATGAGGTGTACTCATTGCCACGGTATCACCGATCATGGTAAGGGGTGCATCCAGTGCTTCCACCGGCACTTCAAATACGGAATTGCCCTCCGTATTTACCGGCAGATATTTTTCACTGTTTACCAGCATATAATCATAGTTCGAGCTGCTCCATTCCAGAATCGCCGTTGCCGCTCCGTCAGCTACCGTGATCTGTGTGGGGGACTGGATGCTGGCTCTGCCGCTTCCGCCCTCCATGGTCAGTTCGATGGTGTAGCTGCCATCTGCCAGCGCACTCATATCAAAGGAACCGTTCGCAGCTTCCCGGCTGTCTTCCGCTACCGGATCGGATACCTTTACTTTATGGTCATACCATTTTCCCTTGGTACCGATCAGTGCCAGATCGAATTCCTCTCCGATCACGGGTACAGGAACATCGAAGCCGTAGACTTCTTCCGTCATGCCGTCACTGTAAGTCACGGTATCCGTGGTGGGCTCAAGCAGTACTGCACCATCTTTGGCTGCATCTTCCGCCAGACCCGGATAGAGATTCAAGATCTTCTTGGAACCTAAGGAAATGTGAATGGTCATAACGCCATCCTTTACCGTCAGGGTTCCCTTGCCGTCACAGGCTTCACTGACATGGAACATGGAGCTGTCCGTGGAAAATTCAGCGGTGTAGACACCATCTGGAAGCTGTGCTTCGTTCTGTGCAGTCTCTGTGCTGACAGTTTCCACCGTTTCCGTGCTCTCTGTCGATGTTACGGTACTTTCCTGTGCGGCTACCGTGCTTTCTGCGGATGTTGCATCCGCTGCCTGACCGGCACCACAGCCGCCAAGCAGCAGACAGGCACTCAGACCGCCCACAATTATGATTTTGTTCATTAACGTCTTTGCTTTCATTACTTATTTTAATCCTTATTTCATTTGTAATTTTGATTCTTATTTATTTCTCAGCCATTGCTGCTGCGGTATGTGCCACATACAGATCCTGGATAGTCTTGATCCCGCCGAGACCTGCGATCTGGGTATCCACGCTGTCGAACTTACCGGAAGCATTGAACTGGCTTAACCAGGAATCCTCATCCTCGCCTGCCATATCGTTGTTGGCATGGTCCCCTGCTACTACCATCAGGGGACGAAGAACCACTTTGGTGTAACCTGCTTCCGCAACAGCCTTGATGACTTCTTCGCAGGCGGTCTCTTCCGGCTCACCTTCTACAGTTCCGATGAATACGTTAGCATAACCGAGGTCGTTCATCTGGGTCTGCATCTGGCTGTAAGACACCTTTGCGGTGTGAGAAGTTCCGTGACCCATGAATACGAATGCCACGCCATCTTCCTTTGCAGCATCCAGGCTGTCATACCCAGCGGTCTTCACTGCTTCTGCGGTCAGATCTTCTGCTACTGCTTTCTTATCTGCATTGACAACGGTTGCATCGTCTCCCACTTCACCTAACAGGGGCTCAGCGACTTTTACGGATGCGAACTGATCCTTGTAGGCTTCTACTGCCTGCATCAGCTCGTCATACTCTGCCCCGTGCATCAGATGGGTAGGCTGTACTACCAGGTTCTTAACACCGTTTGCCACAGCGCGGTCCAGTGCCTGATCCATGTTGTCGATATGCTCATCATCTCTTGCCTGTATATGGTTGATGATGATCTGTGCGGTAAATGCTCTTCTTACAGACCAGTCGGGATTGGCTGCTGCGATCGCATCCTCGATACCCTTGATATCAGCCACACGGCTGTCGTTAAAGGAAGTGCCGAAGCTTACTACCAGAATCTCGTTCTCACCGATTTCATCCTGATTACGGGGATCATCCTTGGAAGCATCTCCGGTATCTCTGCCGAAATAATCGGGATCTGCATTTTCTCCCTCTACCAGTTCCTTCTGTGCGTCGGTCAGTGCATCCCATGCTGCCTTGGCATCTGCACACTGCTTATCGGTATTCTCAGTTCTCTCCTGCACATAGATGGCATCGATCATTGCTGCTACTTCATCGGCTGCGGCCTGATCTGCATCTTCGGTGCTTTCGGTAGCTGCTGTTTCCGCTGCCTGGGTGGTCTGAGCCTCAGTGCTTACCTGTACAGTGCTCTCTACGGTCTCCTGGGTATCGCCACATCCGGTGATGCATACAGCGCCCAGTACGGTTGCCAGTACTACTGCTACGATTCTTTTTTTCATGTTTCCTCCTCTGACAGTTTTTCTGTCTCTTTTCATTTCGGGGGTGCCCCGGTATTCTTAAATATGTAAGTCAGAAACATGTTTTTCGCAACAAAAACAAAAACCCTTTCCTGTATCAGGTAAAGGGTTTGTACACATAAGAAACGAATGCAAAAAAGCTTCTGTCGCTTCTGCATTCCACACGTACAACCAGTTACTCGTGGCTTTGAAACAAATGTTTCTGTACAGCATTCAGGCAGGTCTCCCGGCTTGAAGATCATTGCATCCGCCATCTTCCCGGTCTCCCAGTGATCTATCGGCTTCAGCTCCCTAATTACGGTGACGAGTTCGTGCAGGACTTACACCTGCTTCCCTTTTCACCGGAGCCAGCTACTTACGTAGCTGCTCCGGCACCTGAATACTCCATATTCAATTGTGGCTACTATATCACAGATTTTCTGAAATTGCAATGTCAATCAGTCATCTGTTCCACCGGCTGTCGGGATCAGTATACCTGAAAATTAGAGGTTGGCGTCATTCCGGGCATAATTCAGGATCATTTCCTTTAAAATCAGCAGATCACCTGTATAATCCTTGTTGTCCGTTGCTCCCCAGATAAAACCACCTGCGTAATGGGTACACGCTGCCATCATGGTATGCACCGTCACACGCATGAACTGTTCCTCCGGAATATCCGTGCGGAAGGTCTTGTCCTCTTTTGCCTTCGCGTACATCATATGAAGTCTTGTGTTGACGGAATTCAGGGATGCGTGGAAATTCGCCAGTTCCTCCTGCCGCACCGTCTGGTGTGTTATATAATTGTTGAAGTTGTCATTATACTGCAGCAGATCCTTATGGTTCTGATACATGCCGATATAACTGTCCAGCGTAAAAATAAATCTTCCGATGGCCGGAATATCGTGTATCGAAGAGATTGGTCTTGCCTCATCCAGCTTGTCCAGATAAGCCTTCCATTTCGATGCGCAGACCGCAATAGCCAGCTCCGTCTTATTGTTGTAACAGCGGAACAATGTGGCACGTCCCACACCGGCTTCTTTTGCGACCTCATCCATGCTGACCGCTTCGATTTTCTTTTCCACAAAAAGCCGGAACGCTGTATCAATGATCCGCTGGTTGCGCCCTTGCTCTTTATCCATCTGTTTCTCAGATTTTCCCATTTTTCTCTTCCTTTTTCATACATTCTTACTGTTCATTTTATGGTAAAAGGCTGTGACTGTCAACGACTGTAAAAAGCTAATGTAAAAGTGCCTTGCAGATTCCTACGAATTTTCTTGTATTTAAAACGCCAATATCGGCGAAAAAATACAAAAGCAGGTAATTTTGTATTATAAAAATGCTTTATTTTCGCCAAGTACGCAAATAAAAGAAATTCCGTACAATAATTCCTGATTTCGGAACTTTTTTGTACGGAATCCAATGTTTTTATACTATTTACACCAAACTGACTTCTCTATCAAGGGTTTTATCAAATGCATCTAGGCTCTTTTTTGTTTCTTCCTGAATATGCTTATTTACTGTTTCCATCAGTGCTTTTTGTTGTTCTTCCGAAAGATTAAGTATATAAACTATCCCCCTAATAAACTTAAATTCTATTTATTCTCTTTGACGATAATCCAGCGTCCTCTTCTGTTTGTGCCTTCTCTTGCAATTATGTGCATCTCTTGTAACTCTTTCATATCCTTTTGCACTTGCTTTCTAGTCAAATCTAATTCTTTCATAATTTCAACTTGTGTAATAGTTGAGTTTACTTTTATCAGCTTCAAAATTTCCTTTTTTCTTTCAGCTCCTTTTATTGGCTCCTTTTCGGCTCCTTTTTGGCTCCTTTTCCTCTTCGCTTGTTTTTATCGTTTGTTTTTTCGCAAATTCAAGCGATAAACGAGTCCTGTCAGGATTATAACTTTCCTCTACAACAGGCATTGGCCAGCCTTCATTCTCCCAAACCTGATAAATATCTGGAATACCACTACCGGCTCTTTCACCAATACCAATCATATTAAACATCTTCATTAGTGTTTTATTTCTAGGATCTGAAATACCACCACGAAGCATCTGCTTTTTACCAGTGCGAATGCTACCAGGATTCTCGATAACCAACTTGTCATCTTCCTTCTTAATCACTACACCGCAAGGCAAGAAATAATCTGTATTAACCAAGCAATTAACTAAGGAACAGCGTGATGTTTTCTATAAGGAAGCCGACCGCATTCGCCACAAGGAGCAGGGCCACGGCAGGTGCATGTGCCCATATCGCTTCATATGGAGCTGCGATGGCGACTGCCTTGACTGTGAATATCACGCTGCCGGAGACATCACTTCTCTAGATCAGCCTCTCTCAGATGGCAGCGGCACCCTCGGCGACTATATGCCCGACCGTAGCAAGTCTATGGAAGAAATCATCTCCGACCGTATGCTGTTGGAGCAGCTTTTTGCCAGACTGCGTGAGCTCGATCCGGATGCTGATACCATCATTCAGTGCTGGCTTGATGATTACAAGATCTCAGATCGTGCAATCGCCGAGAAGCTTGGCCGCAAGCAGCGTACCTTCGCTGATCAGATGAAGAAGATCCGCACGGAGCTCCGTAAAATCCGTGGTTATTAATCCTACATATCATATGTAGCAATTCATCCCTCTTGTACAATATGCAACAGTTCAAACGGAAGGCTCTCGTACTGTAGAGAGAAACATTGATTGCTACAACAGCGGTCATATCAGTCACAAGCAGGCAATTGAAAAAGTAGCATTTTTGTCCTGTATTCTAAATGTATATTTTAACTTTCAGAATATAGGACATACATCATTGCAATCCCTACGAATTTTCTTGTATTTAAAACGCCAATATCGGCGAAAAAAATACAAAAGCAGGTAATTTTGTATTATAAAAATGCTTTATTTTCGCCAAGTACGCAAATAAAAGAAATTCCGTACAATAATTCCTGATTTCGGAACTTTTTTGTACGGAATCCAATGTTTTTATACTATTTACACCAAACTGACTTTTCAGTTACTTCTTCTGTCGTGTCAGGAGCGTAACTGCTTCGCAGTGCTCGGTGAACGGGAACATATCCACGCCTACGCCCTTCGCCACACGGTAACCCTTCTTCTTAAAATACTTCAGGTCCCTGACCAGTGTCTCGGGATTGCAGGAGACGTAGACGATCCGCTCCGGGCCGATCCGGGCTACGGAATTCATGAATTCTTCAGTGCTGCCGCTTCTGGGAGGATCCATCAGGACGACATCTACTTTCGCACCCTGTCCGGCCATCTCCACCAGGAATTTCCCGGCATCGTTCTGGTAGAACTGGATGTTGCGGATCTGGTTCGCCTTGGCATTGTTACGGGCATCCCGGACAGCATCGGCATTTAACTCCACACCAATGACCTTGCCGGCCTTGTCGCTGGCGATCATGCCGATCGTTCCGGTTCCGCAGTAGGCATCCACCACAGTCTCTTTGCCGGTGAGTCCGGCATACTCCAAAGCTTTCCCATAGAGTATCTCAGTCTGTACCGGATTCACCTGATAGAAGGATTGGGGAGAAATGCGGAACCTCTTTCCGCACAGTTCATCCTCAATGTATCCCTTGCCGTAGATCACATGCTCCTTGTCGCCAAGTACCATGCTGGTATTTCGATTGTTGACATTGATGACCACAGTGGTGATCTCCGGGTGCAGTTTCAACAGTGCCTTCACAAAATTATTCTTAGAGGGCAGGATCGGGGAAGCCAACACCAGTACCACCATGATCTGTCCGGTGACATGTCCGGTGCGGATCAGGACATGACGCAGCAGTCCGTATCCGGTATCCTCATTGTAGGGACGGATATGGAATGATTTCAACAGTCCCCGGATAGAGACAATGATCTCATCCGCTTTGGCATTCTCGATCAGACAACTGTCCACAGGAACGATCCGGTGGCTCTTCTGCTCATAGATGCCGGAAATGGCATCATGATAACGGTTCTCGCCGAATACCGCATGTACCTTGTTCCGGTAATGCTCCGGATGCTCCATGGGAATGACACCCTCGACCTTGCAAAAAGGAGCCAGAAGCTCCTTTAATTGCTTTTCCTTATTCTTCAACTGTTCCACATAGGGCTTGTTGATCCAGCTGCAGCCACCGCACTTGTCGGCTACCGGGCAGAGACCACTCTTCTTTTTAACAGCCGTCTTTTCCCGGCCCTGTCCTACGGGCACCCGGTTTTCCTTGCCTGCCGTCACTTTAGTTTTTCCCGCCGCATTGGCTTTTCCCGTTGCTTTGGTCTTTCCCGTCCCTTTCGCAGGTCCGGATGTTCTTCTGTCATTTCTGTTATCGTTCTTCATCATTCCGCCTGACTTCATTTAGTCATCCAGTCTTCTCATTTCTGTGTAAGCCAAAAGCAGCGGTCCCACACCCTTGGCATCGTCTTCTACGATGGGCTCTGACATATAGTATTCGAAGCTGCCGTCACGGCGGCGGTTATCCTCCGGTCCCAGTCCTGCTACAAGGCAGATACCGCCGAGACTTAAATGTCCGTCCTTCTCCTTCAGATAGCGGTCACAGATACCCTGGAATGCCTTTAATCCATAGGCTCTGTAGGACTCCGGTAAAAATCCGAGTCTCACGCCCTTCAGCAGGGAGTAAGCCATGATCGCACTTCCGCTGGTTTCTAAGTAGTTCGGCTCCCTGCCGCCCAGTGCGGGAAGCTGGTACCACATACCGCTCTCATCCTGGAATTTTAACATGGAGTCGATCAGATCCACGAATACCTTCTTCAGATTGTCATACTCTGCCTTATACTCTTCTCCCGGCTCACATTTGCTCAGGGTATCCAAAAGTGCCATGGAATACCAGCCCAGTGCTCTCAGCCAGAAATTCTGTGACAGGCCGGTCTCCTTGTCACACCAGAAAGCTTTCTTCGAAGCGTCATAACCGTGATAATATAATCCGGTCTTGGGGTCTCTCATGTATTTTACGACATTGGCAAACTGATGGAAAATGTCATCGTAGTGCTTCTTGTCATCAAATTTAGTCTCATATTCCATGTAAAATGGCTGTCCCATATACATACCGTCCAGCCATACCTGATTGGGATAGATCTTCTTGTGCCAGAAGTTGCCCTCCTCGGTACGAGGCTGCGTCTCCACCTGACTGTAGATCAGGTCGATCGCCTTGCGGTATTTTTCCTTGCCGTTTAAAGCATACAATGCGAACAGGGTCTTACCTGCATTGACATTGTCAATATTATATTCTTCCACGGAATACTTCGTAATCGTACCGTCTTCCTGTACTCTGTGGTCAATAAATGCATCTGCGAATTCGTAATACTTCTTCTCTCCGGTAGCACTGTAGATCTCCAAAAGTGCCAGGATCATGCAGCCATCAATATAATTCCAGCCGGCAGCTTTCCCTTCTCTTGCCTTCTCAATGTTCCATGCGGGAACATCCAAAGTGCTCTTCTCGATCAGTTCATCAATGTATTTCTCAAAAATAGGCAGTTGCATGTATTATTTTCCTCCATTTTCTGTATTCAGAGCATCATTCGCAAAATTGCCCCTGCGGTGCTTTCTTTTTGCTCGAATTTACGTTGCTCCGAATAGTTATCATTGTACACATTTCTCATTTTATAGTCAATAATTATAAAATACTATGCTCTTACCCAAACATCACTTTCTCGCTCTGGAATGCCCTCGTCAGTCCGAATACCAGCACTCCCGCCACACACAGATTCACGATCACGGTCAAAAGAATTTCCACCGGCTGATAGCTAAAAGAAAAAATACCGTTCATGCACTGTACGCTGTTATATACCGGAATCAGATACCGATACAGCGGAATCTCTTTTCCCTGACTGAGCATAGGGCTCAGTCCGATAAAGGTCACCACGATGGTAAAAGGGGAGACTGTCGTAGCCGCTTCTTTCACGCTTTTTGCAAAAGCGGAGACCAGTGCGATCATGGATACCAGCACCATTACCGTAGACAGAATGATCAGAAGCAGCATCGCAAAATCCATAGGCGTATACACCGAGGAATCCACCCCGGTCAGTTCCCCGCCCATCATTTTCGGCAGTGCCGCAAAGGTTCCGATAAAGCTGGAACAACCTGCCAGAAGTGCAATAATGCTTAAGGAAAATACTTTGCCAAGTGCCAGAGAGCTCCTCCTCATGGGAGTTACAAGCAAGGTCGCTATGGTACCACGCTCCTTCTCCCCGGCGATGGATTCCGGTGCCACGGACATACATCCACTGTATAAAAACATCATAAGCAGCAGGGGCATCATCATCGAAAACATCTGTCCCGTAGTATCTTTGCTGGTGGCACAATCGTAATACACGGAATCCCCGGCATTGATGTCTAACTTATTGGATATAGATGTCTCATATGCCTCCAAAATGTCCGACACTTCATTGTAAAAATGAGTGGATTCCGTCTCCGCGGAATTGTAATAGATCTCCACGTTGGGCGCCGGTTTTCCACTCTGCACCTGATAGTTTTCCACAGCCTGATCAAAATCCACCGGGAATACTACCAGTCCGTCTGCCTGTTTGTCCTGTATCTCCTGTCGCATCTGTGTCAGCTGCTCTCTATCCGCAGGCTGCCAGTCTACCTTAAGCTCCCGCAGTTCTTCTCTTAACGACTCCGGCATATCCACCACATAAGCTTTCGCCACGTAAGCTTCTTCCGGAAGTATGGACTTCATCATGGCGCTTCCCAAAAAACTGTACACCACATAGATCATGATTCCAGGGAGCAAAAGTGTCGTGATTACCAGCCTTCTGTCTCCGAAAAATCTTGCCAGTTCTTTTTTCATTACCGTAATCGTATTATTTGTCATGGTTCTCTTCCTCCCCGTTCACCGCTTCATAGATTTCAAAAAAGCGATCCTCCAGGCTCTTATCACCGCAAAGCGTCCGCAGGTCCTCACAGGCTGCCATACGACCGTTAATAATAATTCCCACCCGGTCGCAGATCTTCTCCACCAGACTGAAAATGTGCGTTGATATGATAATGGTCTTCCCCTGCTCTTTCAGGTCCAGCAAAAAATCTGTCACCACTTTTGCCGTCAGAATATCCAGTCCATTGGTGGGTTCATCAAAAATGATGATCTCCGGATCCTGCACCAGTGAGATCACCAGGGATACCTTCTGCTTCATTCCCGTAGACAGATCCCTGACGCGCACCTGTGCAAACTCCTGAATGCCGAACCGTGCAAACAGCATGCGTTTTCTGGCGTCCCGTCTGTCTGTCGGAATACCGTACAATTCAGAGAAAAAGTCATACAGATAATCCGGGGTAAAAAAATCCTCCAGCTTAAGTTCACTGGTCAGGAAGCCGATCTTACGCCGTACCTCCTCCGGTTGTGTCACTACGCTGCTGCCGGATAACACCGCATCCCCGCTGTCCGGTCGGATCAGCGTTGCCAACATCCGAAGCGTTGTGGTCTTACCGGCACCGTTGGGTCCCAAAAGCCCAAACACTTCCCCTCTGTTTACGCAAAAGCTCACTTGATTCACGGCAATCTTCGTCTTCGCCGTGCTATGCTCCAGTTTCTGCTGTTTTGCCGACAGATGAAATGTCTTGCTGATCTCTTGTACCCGGATCAATTCTTCGCTGTCCCCTATCTTCCATTTTTTCTCTTCCATATACGCCATACCCTCCATGTCACTGTCTTCCCCGTCTTCCACTTTACTATCCACAGAGCATCCTGCTGTTCGTCAGATTGCAGGAATTCCCGCAATTCCCATTGCCACACATACCAGCCACAAGAGCAGAAGATGCGCAGGATAGAAAAAGTAAAAGAAATATTTATTCTGCCGCCCTCTCGTTCCGTTGTAGAACCAGATCAGAATAAAGGAAAGTGCTGCAAACATCTCTAGGCTGTCCATCAATAAAAAAATGATGGCACCGGCCCACATCTGTGCTTTCTTCCGGTTACGGAACAGATAAAGTACAGTGATTGCCAAAATCCCCTTAAAATCATAATCCGTCTTAAGAACCAAGGCCAGTACACATCCTGTCAGAATAATAACGGCATTCAGTCCCACGCGCAGAATCGTTTTTCCAACCGTTGTACCCGCAAAATGCTGTTCCACCAAATGAAGTCCCGCGATCACCAGCAGCCCCAATAACAATGTAAAAAATACATTCTGATATGCCGGATACCATGCCTTGCCGCTGAATGCCAGATCAAAGGGTACCTCCGAAATCAGTGCAAATAAAAACATCCTGCCCAGATACTTTTTCACATTGTGAGTCTTTTGGAATCCCTCTACCAGTAAAAAACAGTAAATCGGAAATGCAAGTCTGCCAATGATACGCATTGCCATGTAGATGCCGTACATTCCACCGTTCTGCCCCATCCAGGCAGTATAGGCCTCCTGATTCACCATAGCTTCATACAGCCCGTTTCGGATCAGCAGCCTTGTCATGATCACCGCCCCGATGTGATCGATCAACATAGTCACTACCGCGATATTTTTCAGCACTGCACTGCTGATTCCTCGTTTCCCCTGTATTTTCCCTGCCTGCATTACTTCTGTCTGCATCCTTATGCTCCATCCTTGTCTTGCTTGTATTATTTAATTAGTACAATAATGCATTTGTATTGCTTTGTCAAGCATCTCGCGATCAGACTTTGACAAAAATGTCCCCTGCTGACGCAGAGGACACACTTATTAACAATCTTTTTCATCCTACCTTATATCCGGTTCCCCATACCACTTTCAGGTATCTGGGTTCCTTGGGATTGCTCTCGATCTTCTCACGGATGTGGCGGATATGCACCGCAATGGTATTGTCCGCACCGATAGCCTGCATATGCCAGATAGACTCATAGATCTGGCTGATGGATAATACCTTTCCCCGCTCTTGCACCAGCAGGCGTAAGATCTTATATTCAATGGGTGTCATCTTCACTTCACGACCGTCTACCGTTACCGTACGGTTCCGGTCATTGATCTCCAGCCCATCCACGCGATAAATACTATCAATACTTTCACACAGATTGACCAGCTGTGTATACCGGCGAAGCTGTGATTTCACTCTGGCTAACAGTTCCAACGGATTATACCCCACCGTCACATAATCATCTGCACCGGCATTCAGCGCCATGATCTTGGCAGTCTCCGCATCCTGTGCGGAAATGATAATAACGGGGATCGTAGTCATATTACGGATGTCATGGATCATCTCAATGCCTTCTCCCCAGCCTCTGCCATCCAGTTCTACATCCAGCAGCAGAAGCTGGATCTCCTGTGCCCGCAGTAATTCTTGTAACTGTGCTCTCCCCGTCACTGCCACCATTTTTAAGCCTTCTCCTGCGAGAAGGGAACTCATTATCTCTATTACGCCTGTATTATTATTGTATACTGCCACCCTTTTTTCCATGACCTGCACCTTACACCTTTCGTATCGGATAAAGTCCCTCTGCCTTATCCACGTTTATCGTATCCTGTCAATGCATATTTTCTGCAACATAATTATTAAAATTCTATAAACATTTCGTTTTGCTCTTATCCATTCATAAAAGCGTCTGCTTCGCAGCCGACGCCGCTACCGCGGCTCATCTTTTATTTCATGAATAAGACGCTTCGCTCATGGAATCGTAAATACACTGCTTTGCGTGCAAGCACTCACGCAGCCCATTTACGATTTCATGGCAAAACGAAACCCTACAACTACATAGACGCAATTGTAGGGCAAAAAGTTGCAGTATTTTTATTTTTCAGGTGTAAAAAACTTCTTCCAGTACCAGTCCTTTGGCCGGTACTAACGCTCCCGCCTTCGCTCTGTCTCCGGACTTCAGTATATCTGTCACACTCTCCGGCGTCCGGATTCCCTTTCCGACCTCGAGGAGAGTTCCCATGAGAATACGGATCATGTGATGCAAAAATCCATTTCCGGTAAATACAAACTCCACACGGTTCTCTATCCGTTCGATCCGGATCTCGTCGATCCGGCGGACGGTGGATTTCTTACTTTTCTTCGCAGAGGTAAATGCCTTGAAATCGTGCTCTCCAAGCAATAGCTCCGCAGCCTTTCGCATAGCATCCAAATCTAATTCTTCCGGTTCCTCTGTCGCATAGCGTCTCCAGAACACATCCGGGATCTGACTGTTGATGATGCGGTAACGGTAACGCTTCCCGGTGGCATTTAATCTGCTGTGGAATCTGGGTGCCGCCTCCGACACCTCCACCACGGCAATATCCTCCGGCAGATATCGGTTACAATATTCCAGGATCTCCTCTACACTCATGGCAGATTCCGTGTGGAAATTCGCCACCTGCCCCAGGGCATGCACCCCGGCATCGGTCCTGCCGCTGGCAGAGATCTCTATGGGTTCACCACACATTTTGGTCAGCAGCGTCTCCATTTTCCCCTGGATCGTATTATCCGTGGAAGTCTGTTTCTGCCATCCCTGATATCTGGTTCCTTCATATTGCAGTCGTAGTCTGATATTTCTCATGATTTCTTTTCTTTCTGTTTTTTCGCAGAAGCTTCTTTTTGAGCTTCTTTTCGAGCTTCCTTTTGGGCTTCTTTTTGAGCCTCTTCCTCTGCTGCCTGTCTGGCCAGTTCCTCGCTCAGCCTCCGGTCTCTCTCCTGCATCTGCCGCACTTCGTCCATATCCTCCGGCTTCAGTCTGCGGAAATGATTGATCCCGGCTGTCAGGATCTTCACACTGTCCTTGGTCGTCTGTAAAGCTCCCTCCTGATACATGGTAAGGGCAATCAGTCCGACCGGTACTGCCACGATCATTCCTACGACACCGCCCAGCTTATATCCTATGTACAGAAGGAACAGGGTCGGCAGAGGCGGCATTCCCACGGAATCTCCCACGATCTTCGGCTGGATCAGCTGACGCGCCAGCTGTCCGATACCCCAGATGATCAGAAGCCCTATGGCCATTTTATAATCAGAGCTTAAGATCTTGATAATCGCCCAGGGGACCATGACGGTTCCGGTTCCAAAGAAAGGCAGGAAATCCAGAAATGCGATCCCCAGTGCGATCAGCAACGCATAGTCTACCTGCAAAACAGCAAATCCGATGACTAATAACAGATACATCCACACTTCGATCTTAAGCTGTGCCTTAAGATACCCGCCTACTGCTTTGACCAGTCCGCGCTTCAGCATATAATACCAGGACAGTACTTCTGCCGGTGTGTGCTTACGGAACCATGTTGCCAGCTGATCCCTCTCCGCTACGAAGAAATAGGAAGAAAGCAGTGCCATGATCAGTCCGATCAGGATCGAAGGAACCTGCTTGGCAAAATTGCCCACAGCATTGATCGTAGGGGTGCCGATCTTACCCAGCAGATCTCCCACATAGCTTCCGATCTGATTGATGACATCCATGATGCTTTGCTGTACATCCGCCGGAAAACGGTTATAGATAACGCTCAGGTTCTGTCCGATATCGGCAAAATCATTCTCCGCACTGTCCCAGATATCCGGCAGTGCACCGATCAGTCCCATGATCTCATCGACTAACTTCGCCCCTACCAGATAGAGGATCAATATCACCAGTGCGATGACCGCCACGATGACAAATGCACTTCCCGCTTTTCGCTTGATCTTTACCTTTTCCTCAAAAAACCTCACCAGGGGACTGGCGATCAACGCAATGATCCAGCCTGCCACAAACGGCGCAAAAAATACTAACAGCTTCGGCACCAGGAAAACGATCAACGTTAATATAATAAATGCCACACCCAGATTTACCAGTGCTTTACAATATTTCCTCATATACTCCCACTCTTTCACGCATTCTGCTTTTACGCTTATTCATCCTTCCTGCTGTCTATTCCTGTGCAGGATTCTCTGCCGCCAGCACTCCGTCCAGAATCTCATAGATTTCTTCTCTTCCCTGCTTGGTCTGTGCAGAGTACGGGATGATCTGTGTGTCCGCCCCCGCCTGTAAGGTGGTGCGGATCAGTTTTATCTGCTTTTGAATCTGGCTACGGTTGATCTTGTCCAGTTTGGTGGCAATGATGATAGGATCGTAGCCGTTACGACGGATCCAGTCATACATGATCCGGTCATTCTCCGACGGTGCATGTCTGATATCGATCAGCAAAAACACCAGCTTTAACTGTTTTGATTTATGTAGATAATCTTCGATCATCTTACCCCACTGGGCTTTCACATTCTCATTTGCCTGGGCGTAACCGTAACCGGGGAGATCCACGAAGTAGATTTCATCGTTCACATTATAGTAATTGATGGTCTGGGTCTTACCGGGCTGGGCACTGGTCCTTGCCAAGGATTTCCGGTTCATCAGGCCGTTGATCAGAGAGGATTTCCCCACATTACTTTTCCCAGCAAATGCCACCTCGGGATGGATATTTTCCGGAAGCTTACTGGTAATACCGCAGACCGTTTCCAGACTCACATTCTTTATGATCATAAAAATACCTTTTTCTTTCTGCTTTTTTGCACAAAACGCTGCCCTGTGTCACCACAAGGCAGCGCCCAGATTATTTTGCCTTTTTCAGAGAATCTTCGTGTATGGTGAGAGGCTCGCTCTCTCCATCCACAGCAGCCTTAGTGACTACGCATTCCTCGATGGTATCATCGGAAGGAATCTCATACATGGTATCCATCATTACGGATTCCATAATAGAACGCAATCCTCTGGCACCGGTCTTACGTTCCAGTGCTTTGTCTGCAATCGCCTCGATGGCATCCTGCTCAAAGTCTAACTTTACATGATCCATCTGGAACAGCTTCTGGTACTGCTTTACCAGGGCATTCTTCGGTTCCTGAAGGATACGGATCAGTGCTTCTCTGTCCAGTCCCCGTAAGGATACACAGATAGGCACACGTCCTACGAACTCAGGGATCAGACCGAACTTCACCAGATCATGAGGAGTTACCTCCTGTAACAGTTCACTGATGTCCTTGTCCTCTCTCTTCCCAAGCTCTGTGTTAAAACCGATGGACTTACGGTCCAGTCTGGACTCTACGATCTTCTCCAGTCCGTCGAAAGCACCGCCGCAGATAAACAGAATGTTGGTGGTATCGATCTGGATCAGTTCCTGATGAGGATGCTTTCTGCCACCCTGGGGAGGTACGCTTGCCACGGTACCCTCGATGATCTTCAGCAGTGCCTGCTGTACGCCCTCACCGGATACATCACGGGTAATGGAGACGTTTTCACTCTTCTTCGTGATCTTATCGATCTCGTCGATATAAACGATACCGTACTGGGCACGTTCCACATCGTAGTCCGCCGCCTGGATCAGCTTCAACAGAATATTCTCTACATCTTCGCCTACATAACCGGCCTCAGTCAATGTAGTGGCATCTGCGATAGCAAACGGTACATTGATGATCTTCGCCAGTGTCTGCGCCAGGTAAGTCTTACCGGAACCGGTAGGTCCTACCATGATGATATTACTCTTCTGCAGCTCCACATCATTCAGATCCTTGGGAGCCGTTACTCTCTTGTAATGATTGTACACCGCAACGGAGAGGACCTTTTTCGCCTCCTCCTGTCCGATGACATATTCATCCAGGAAGTTCTTGATCTCCTTCGGTTTCAGAAGATTGATATCCGGAGTCGCGGTCTCTTCCACTTCTTCGTCTTCCAGTTCCTCCTCCAGGATGTCAGCGCAGATATCTACGCACTCATCACAGATATATACCCCGGCAGGTCCTGCGATCAGCTTGCGGACCTGGCTCTGGGTCTTGTTACAAAATGAACATCTGATGTCATTTCCGGAATTTTTTCCTGCCATTACTACTATACTCCTGTTATATTATCTCCTTCCGAAGACGCTGCTTTTGCGTCGTAGGAAACGCGAGCCAGATTTCAAATTTGGCTCTGCGATAAAAGCTACTCGTGGAAGGTGATCACCTTATCGATCAGCCCGTATTCACAAGCTTCCTCGGCGCTCTTCCAGTTATCTCTCTCGGTGTCTGCGCAGATGGTCTCATAATCCTTGCCGGTGTTCTCAGCCAACATACGGTTCAACTTCTCCTTGGTGCGGAGGATATGCTTTGCTGCGATCTCGATCTCGGTGGCCTGGCCCTGGGTACCGCCCAGAGGCTGATGGATCATGATCTCTGCATTAGGCAGTGCAAAACGCTTGCCCTTGGCACCACCTGCTAAAAGGAATGCTCCCATGCTGGCTGCCATACCGATACATACGGTGGATACATCACACTTGATGTATTTCATAGTATCATAGATTGCCATGCCTGCGGTAACACTGCCGCCCGGGCTGTTGATATACAGATGGATATCCTTATCGGGATCCTCCGCTTCCAGGAACAGTAACTGTGCCACAATGATGCTGGCGGAAGTCTCATTCACTTCCTCTCCCAGGAAAATGATCCTGTCCTTCAACAATCTGGAATAAATATCGTAAGACCGCTCACCTTTGCTGGTCTGTTCAATGACATAAGGTACTAAACTCATATTCTAAAACCTCCATTGCTTCTGATTAATACTATTATCGTATCCTACTTAGTAAGCTTTTTCAACGAGATTCCGAAGATTTAATAAAAATTTAGGAACTTTTAAATCTGAAAAAGAAAGCGGACCTGGCAGTCCGCTTTCTCTTCGTATCGTATCTTAAAGCACAGATTATGCTTCTTCCGGCTTCTCTTCTGCTGCCTTTTCCTTCTTGGTGGTCTTCTTGGCTGCAGCCTTTGCTTCCTTAGCGTTGTCTACAATGAAGTCAGCTGCCTTTCTTACGCAGATATCTTCCTTCACCTGCTTAGCACCCTGCTCACCCAGGAGTTCTTTTACCTTGTCAGCTTCCATCTGGTAAGATTCTGCGATGCTCTTGATCTCAGCTTCGAAATCTTCCTCAGTAGCTTCCATCTTCTCAGCTGCTGCTACAGCTTCCAGAACCAGACGGGACTGGATTCTCTTCAGCGCTTCGGGCTTCAGCTGCTCCATCATGGTCTGAGCGGTCAGACCGGTGAACTGCATATACTGCTCCAAAGAAAGACCCTGTGCCTGAATTCTCTGTGCAAAGTTCTCTAACAGCTGTCTCTGCTGGGTCTCGAGCATTGCATCGGGAATCTCCATCTTGGCATCTGCGATCACTGCATCCAGAACTGCCTCTTCCTTGGCAACCTTAGCTTCTTCTTCCTTCCTGGAAGTCAGCTTCTTCTGTACATCCTCTCTATACTCAGCCATAGTATCGAAATCAGATACTTCACTTGCGAACTCGTCATCCAGATCAGGAAGCTGCTTCTCCTTGATCTCCTTAACGGTGCACTTGAATACTGCGGGCTTGCCAGCCAGTTCAGCTGCATGATAGTCCTCAGGGAAGGTTACATTTACTTCGGTCTCTTTATTTAATTCAGCACCGATCAATCCCTCTTCAAATCCGGGGATGAAAGAGCCGGAACCGATGGTCAGGGAATGATTTTCACCCTTGCCGCCCTCAAATGCAACACCGTCTACAAAACCTTCGAAATCGATAACGGTCATATCGCCGTCCTTAACAGCACGGTCTTCTACGTTGATGGTTCTCGCATTGCTCTCGCGCTCTCTGTTGATCTCAGCGTCAACCTCTTCATCGGTCACCTTAACTTCGATCTTGTCAACCTTCACACCCTTGTACTTGCCAAGAGTCACTTCGGGCTTCAGAGCAACCTCTGCAGTGAAGATGAAAGGCTTGCCAGCCTCTAACTGGGTCACATCGATCTTCGGAGAAGATACGATCTGCTCCTCACACTCTTCCAGAGCCTTATCGTAAGCATCGGGGATCAAAGCATTTGCTGCATCCTCATAGAATACTGACTTGCCGTACATCTGCTCGATCATCTTACGGGGAGCCTTGCCCTTACGGAAACCGGGAATGCTGATCTTGTTCTTATTCTTCTGGTAAGCACCTTCGATTGCCTTCTCCAGTTCTTCAGCAGATACTTCGATGGTCAGCTTCGCCATGTTTTTCTCTAACTTTTCAACCTGTAAACTCATTATAACATTTCCTCCTTTATACCCTTGCGGGTCTGTATCCAGTCGCAATCATTTTGAAATTATAGCATAAGTCAGAGGAATTGACAACACTTTTATTTCAGGGTTTTCTGCGTATCCGGGGCATAGAGGCACTTGGAACTGACTCCCGGGATCATTCCCAGCTTCCCGGACAGAGCACTGACCTTTTCCTGTGGGGCATCCATGACCACACTGATGATACTCATCTGCTTCTCATGATAAGGTATCCCCATTCTTCCGATAATATATTCTCCGTATTCATGCAAAAGTCCGTTGATCCGGCCTGCTGCCTCCTTATCCTCCACGATAATGCCTACCAGCGTCACTCTTGTGTTTCCCGTATCCTTTCCCATAATCCTTCTCCCTTCTGAACGTCCTCCGGCATATTCTCCCACGGTCTGATATGCGTGGCGATCATGATGATGCGTCCATTTGCATGTGTGCGGATGTATTCATATGCTTTCTCCCGGTTCTCTTCATCCAGCCCTGTGAAAGGCTCGTCCAGCAGAACACACTGTGCTCCTGCTTCCATTGCTCGCACCAGTGACACTCTCCGCTTCATGCCGCCGGACAATTCATGACAGGGCTGACCCAGTACTTCCTCCGGCAGTAACCACGTAAGTGCCTTCCGCGCTTCCTTCGCATCTCCCATGACCATTTCCAGATTCTTCACCGCACTGTATTCTTCGCAGAGTCTGTCCTCCTGAAACTGCACGGAAAAAGCATCGATTCCCGACACTTCTCCCTCTTCCGGCCGTTCCAGCCCGCACAAGCACCTAAAAAAAGTCGTCTTGCCGCTGCCCGATGGTGTATCCAGAAAGTAAGGTTCTCCTCCGTGGAATTCCTGTTCCACATGCCGGAAGATCCAACGGTCATGATAACATTTTCCAAAATCTGCCACACATAAAGTGCGACGTTCTCTGCTGACATTTTTCTGCGGCATTGCCGGTCTCTTGCAGGCAGGCTCCCACCGGAAAAAATATTCCACACAACCGAAGACTATTTTCTCAAACAATACACTAAGCACAATGATCACTGCCGTCCAGGCAAACAGATCCGCCGTATCGAGGTAAATCTTCGCCAGATACAGTGCTCCGCCGATGGAATGCAACGGCGTACCGATCACTTCCGCTGCCACTCCGGATTTCCAGCTCATTCCCAGGGATAATTGAAATGCGCTGAGCAGGAATGGCTTTAATGCCGGACGGTAAATATAGAAAAAGCGGGTGGCAAACGGAAGACGAAACACTTCTGCCATCTCTATCAGTTCTGCGTCCGCACTTTTTAAGCCTTCCAGTGTGTTCAGATAAATATTCGGAAACACCACTAAAAAGCAGACCGCCACCGCCAGCGGGGAAGCTCCCCACCAGATCAGTAAAAGCACCGCAAATACTGCAACCGGCACTGCCTTGCAGAATACCATGAACGGGCGCAGGATTTCCTCTGCCAGACGGTATCTGTAGCTTACCGCCGCTAACAACAGTCCCAAAACCGCTCCCAGCAAAAAGCCTGCGGCAATCCGCCACAGCGAGCCAAGGGCGCTACGCCAGAATTCCACCTGCCCCGCGAGAACGGTAAGCGCCCGCAATGCCTGCAGGGGTGTCACCACCAGCAGGAAATTATCCACACACACTGCCGTGATCTGCCATACCCCCAGCCAGAAGAGCAGGATCATAAATTTTTTAATGTATTTTTTATCCTTATTCTGCATCATAATAGAAATCAGATTCCGGAAGTCCGCCGCCGATAGACAGAGAATCCTGGTGGAACAGTACGTCAAGGTATCCGGACAGTGCCTGCTTCATGTCTGCCTTATCCATATAAGTAATGTTGCATCCTGGGATTGCTTTCTGTGCAATGGGCTCCTTTGCTACGATCTGTGCTTCCACTGCCAGCGCAGCACCGGTGGTGGGATCTGCATTGATGGCTTCGGCACTTGCCTTATGTTCTTCCATAAAAGATTTCACTGCATCCTCATGCTCTTCCAGGAATTCCTTGCGTACCACCGTGACACCTGTGACCATGCTGCTGCCGCTTACACCCTGTATCTTATTCCACTCTTCGTTTAAGTCAAAGATCACTTTCAGTGCATCATTCTGCATACAGGCTGCAGTGACGAAGGGCTGGGGCAACAGTCCGATGGCTGTGGGATCCTCTGCCAGCACGGATGCCACCTCTGTTGCTTCGGATTTATATTCCAGTGTCACATCGTCCACAGACATGCCATTGGCAGTCAGCAGATATTGCGATACATAGTCCGGTGTGGTTCCCTTTCCGGTTAAATAGATGGTCTTACCCTTCAGATCCGTAAAATCCGTAAGGTCATTCTCTCCGGATACCATGTACAATACCCCCAGTGTATTGATGTCGATCACTTCCACACCGCCCTGTGTCTTATGATAGAGGATACTTGCCACATTGGCAGGTATCAGTGCGATATCCAGGTCACCTTTTACCATTAGCGGCAGGATCTCGTCCGCACCGGTAGCCATCTGAAACTCATAGGCATTAGAAGTCTCTCCTTTTTCTGCCTTGTCCATTAAAAATAAAAGTCCCAAAGATGTCGGGCCTTTTAAGGATGCCACACGCACTACTGTGTCATCCACATCCGTATTTTCTGCTGTAGCTTCTGTACTTTCCATTACGGCTTCCGTACTCTCTGCAGGCTGTGTACTCTCTGTCATCAGACTTTCTGCTGCGCTCCTGCTATTCTGTGTCTGTCCACATCCGGTAAGACCGCTGCATAACAGTCCAAGTGTCAGTACCAGCGCCAGCGTTTTTGTGATTCCTGTTTTCTTTTTCATTGTTTTGTCGCCTTTCTCTTCTCAGCTCCGTGCTTCGGAGTCAGTCATTTCTGTGGGATTCCGGTCAGTGGATCCGATGCCGCGCTTTCCAGTCTCCGCTTGTTCTGTTGCTTTTTGATTATAACATAAAATGAAAAACTTACCAGCATGAAAAAACAGCCGGTGCTCATACTAATACCAAGATAAGTGATCACAAACAACGCTTATCTGAAACACAAAAACAATTCCAAACGGAGGTGAACGAAATGGCAAGTAAAACCAATAGAGTAGAAGTTCCCGCGGCTAAGGCAGCAATGGACCGTTTCAAGACTGAGGTTGCATCTGAGCTGGGTGTTAATCTGAAAGAGGGTTACAACGGCGACCTTACTTCTAAGGAAGCAGGAAGCATCGGCGGCGAAATGGTTCGTCGTATGATCAAGAAGCAGGAAGAGCAGATGAAATAAGCTCTGCCGGAATCCTCGGAATCGACAGGAACAAAAAAGAAGCTGTACAGAGAATCCCTCTGTACAGCTTCTTACTGTGTCAGGATCTTTGGTTAACTACGCGCTTCTCTGTGCTCCGCACTCTCGAACCGCTACATCCATTCGCATTCCGGGCTATCGCCCTACTTGCTCATGTCTGTTTGATTGTCTAATAGATATGTGGTCTCGCCTGCAAGCAGTCATCCCACATATCTATTGACAATCTATTCACCAAAGACTGCTCTGTAATCTGCCTGGAACTTGGCAATACCGGCATCAGTCAGAGGATGTTTTACCATCTGCTCTATAACCGCGTAGGGAACGGTTGCAATGTCAGCACCAGCCAGAGCGCAATCGGTCACATGAATGGGATTACGCACGCTTGCTGCGATGATCTGGGTATCCAGGTCGGTTACCGCGAAAATATCAGCGATATCACGGATCAGGTCTACCCCTCTCGTGCTGATGTCATCCAGTCTTCCCAGGAAAGGAGATACATAAGTTGCGCCGGCGCGTGCAGCCAACAACGCCTGGTTTGCTGAAAAGATCAGTGTCACATTGGTCTTTATCCCTTCGGAGCTTAATACTTTACATGCCTTCAGACCTTCTACCGTCATAGGAATCTTGACTACCATATTGGGATGGATGGCTGCGATCTCTCTGCCTTCCTTGATCATGCCTTCCGCATCTACGGTGGTTGCTTTCACCTCACCACTGATGGGTCCATCTACGATGGATGCAATCTCTTTGATCACTTCTACAAAATCTCTGCCCTCTTTGGCGATCAGAGAGGGATTGGTCGTTACTCCGCAAATAACCCCCATGTCATTTGCTTTCTTAATGTCTTCTACTTTTGCAGTGTCAATAAAAAAACGCATAACTCTTCTCCTTTTTGCTATGTAAATTTAATTGGTCCGGTCCCGAAAGTGATCTGTGACCTCTAGTTACAGTATACTCATTCCGTCTGGAAACAGCAAGTAGTTTTTTATAAATTTTATTGATTGTGTTCGAGCACGGTGCGTACAACTACGGGCAGTACAACTTACGGATATAATAAAAATCAGACTCTTTGAATACCTGTCTGCGCACCCTCCCGGATGCATTCATCACGGAGAGCAGACGACGGAAGGTTTTCATATCCGGAATACGTCTCTGTCGCTCTGTATGAGTCGCCATCCGGCTTATTCTGCGAAGCCATTTTTCCTGTTTGTTGTGTTTCCCGTTTTTCTCTCCCAGCATGACCTCCAACAATTTTCCCATGGCATACACATCGCTTTCCTCCCCGGGTATCTCCCCCTGTCGGAACTGTTCCGGCGCACTGTAGGAATAATTGCCTGCTCCCGACCATTTTTCTTCTCTGTTCCACAGGCATCCCAGATCCAGGATCCCCACTCTGCCGTTGACACGGATCCGGATATTTTCCGGCTTCAGATCCCGGTAGAGAAATGGATGCTGCCGCTCATGAAGATATTGTATGCCTTCCGCGATCTGATCCGTGATCCACGCAGCATGTCCGGGAGTAAGTCTGCCTCTTCTCTCCAGCATTTTCCGCAGATCCATGCCATCCCAGAATTCCATGATAAGATAGCCCTTTCCTCCTTCCGTCCAATGTTCCACATACCCGGGGAATAACGGATGTCTGATCTCCTGCCAGTTCTCACATTCCCTCTGCCATTGTTCTGTGACATCGGACACTCTGCAGGCCCGGAATCCTCCGTTACTGTCTGTCACACGATAGACTTGGGAAAAGCTGCCTTCTCCCACCGACACAGGACTGTGATATCCATGCCAGACCAATATCCTCTCCATTTCTATTCCATTTGTACCGTTTCTTTGCTCTGTTTCCCTTTGCTCCATATAGCTTCTCCCTTTACCGGCAGAATCCATACCGCTCCCATATGTCTTCCGCCCCGCTGCTCTGCCTTCCGACCCAGCTCTGCCAGCCGTCTCTCTGCCCGCTCCGCTCTGTCCGACAGTAGATCGGTCCCCACGCTTTCCGGTCTCAGGCAGCCTGCCAGTTCCTCTTCACAGTAATTCAGGAATCCATGATCCGTCAGCAAAATTGCTGTTCCTGCTTCGACTTCCCCCACCATGCATTGATCCTTCCAGACTTTCCACCCGGTTCTCCCAAACCTCTTGAAAAATCCGCAGAGATTCATCCTGCCGTGGTCAAACAGAAGCACTCTGCTGTCCACACACAGTACTCCCGCATAATTGCTGTTTTTGTCCACTGCCGCAAGCTGTTTCGACCATTTTTCTCTTATCCTTTCTTCCGTGTACGATTTCCAGATATCCCTCCCCTGCAATTCCTCTTCTATTTTGTTCTGCAGATTCATCAGCAGTTCCCTGTTGTCGGAAATACAGGCATATACCACAGAGGCTTTCCTGCGACGGTATTTTCGTTGTTGCAATGACAGAAATATATTTGGGACCGTCTCCTTTTGCCAATAGCAGGCCGTAACATGCTCCATACGCACTTCTCCCTTCTATCCTATCTATCCTAAACACAGATACATATATTCTTTTCATTCTTCAGGGTTTATTTGCCGACCAGCATGAAAATGATATCAGAATCGCGTCTTCCGCGAACGTAAAAAGAGCATACCATGCGGTATGCTCTTTGTCAACGGATAATAAGATATCCCGGATACTCTATCCGAAAATATTTACCAGATCGTTAAATAGCAGGAACACCATCAGCACCATAAAAAACACGAGTCCGATGAAGTGTACCATGCCCTCTTTTTCCGGGGGCACCGGTTTGTGCGTAATGGCTTCCCAGATCAGGAATACCAGTCTGCCGCCGTCCAATGCAGGAATCGGCAGGAGATTCAGGATCCCCAGATTCACCGTAAGCATCAGGGTGATATTCAACATATTCACCAGTACATTCTGCCAGCCGTAGTCTTTTGTACTTTCGTAGGTTTTTCCCACGACGTTCACGGCAATCCCGACCGGTCCTGCCACATCCTGTCTGGATACCTGCCCCTGCACCAGCATCGCCAGGCTCTTCCAGGTCATCGTCACACAATAACGCATCTCATACCAGGAGTAACGGAAGCAGTCCAGTCCGGACAGCTGTACAAAATCCGCGTTACTGATGCCGATCATATAACGTCCTGCACTCTCATCATACTTAGGAGTCAGGGTTGTAGTTCCTTTTACTCCGTCACGCTCATACTGTACCGTGACATTCCCGCCCCGGTAGGTCAGCGTAAACAGCTGTATTTCTTCATACAGATGAATCTTACTGCCATTCAGAGAGAGAATTCTGTCTCCGGGCTGCAGTCCGGCTTCCTGCGCCGCACCGCCATCCACGATCTCCGTCGCCACGGGATCACGGATCACGATCAGATTCACCATAATAAAAGCAATGATAAATCCAAGGATGAAATTAAATACCGGTCCCGCCAGGACAGTGGAGATCCGCGCCCATACATTGGCATTTAAAAACGATCCGCTGTGGTCTTCCCCGTCTTCTTTTTCATTCAGTCCATCTTCGCCTTCAAACATACAGGCTCCACCGATGGGAAGCAGCTTCAGAGAATATTTGGTGTCTCCTTTTTGAAAAGAAAACAGATTCGGACCCATGCCCACGGAAAATTCTATCACATGAATTCCATTGGCTTTCGCCAGCAGAAAATGTCCGAATTCATGTGAGATGACCACCACCCCGAAGATCAATACAAACAAGATCAATGTAACCATTTATTGCCTCTCATATCATGCTTCTATTTTAGGATCAGAATCCCTTGCCGTCGATATAACTGTAAACAGATGCTTCTGTCTCCAGGATTTCCTCCACATTCGGGTTCTCGATCACCTTATGCTGCTCCATGGCTTCCTGAATCAACTCCGGGATCTGAAGATAAGCGATCTTGCGATCTAAGAACAGTCCTACTGCTTTCTCGTTGGCTGCGTTGTACACCGTAGGCATACTGCCGCCGATGCGTTGTGCATCATAAGCAAGCTTCAATCCGTAGAACGTCTCCATATCCGGCTTCTCGAATGTCACCTGTGCCAGTTCATAGAAATCCAGCCGTCTGCCCGCCATCGGACGACGATCCGGATAGAACAGCGCATACTGGATCGGGAGTTTCATATCCGGAGTTCCCAGCTGTGCAATTACCGCACCGTCCACATATTGTACGGCGGAATGAATAATACTTTGGGGATGCACAATGACCTGGATCTGATCCAGATCCACACCAAACAGCCATTTTGCTTCCATGACTTCCAGTCCTTTATTTACCAGCGTGGAAGAATCTATCGTAATCTTCCGTCCCATGGACCAGTTAGGATGCTTTAATGCATCCTCCACCTGAATATTCTGCAGCTGTTCTCTTGTCTTTCCTCGGAAGGGTCCACCGGATGCAGTCAGCAGAATTTTCTCGATCCTGCCCTTCGGTTCTCCGTTCAGTGACTGGAAAATGGCGCTGTGTTCACTGTCCACCGGCAGGATCTTCACACCCATCTTCGCCGCCAACGGCATAATGATGTGTCCGGCAGTCACCAGAGTCTCTTTATTTGCAAGAGCAATATCCTTTCCTGCCTCAATGGCCGCGATCGTAGGTCTGATACCAATCATGCCCACAATCGCCGTCACTAATACCTGTGCTTCGGGCATCACTGCGATCTCCAGCAGTCCATCCATTCCGGTCACGACCTTCACGGGAAGATCCGCTACACGACTGCGCAGATCCGCTGCCGCCTCCTCGCTCCACATACCTGCGATCAACGGATGGAATTCTCGGATCTGCTGCTCCATCTGTTCTACACTTTTTCCTGCTGCCAGTGCTACCACCTGCAGCTCCGGATTATTCCTCACGACTTCCAGAGTCTGGGTTCCGATCGAACCGGTAGACCCCAGAATTGCTATCTTTTTCATGTATTTTCGCTCCTCTATCTGAGTCCCATCATCAGAATGGTAAGGAAATAGGTCATCGGTGCTGTCACCGTCATACTGTCAAAACGATCCATAATCCCACCATGTCCGGGAATCAGTTTCCCATAATCTTTAATATTATGGTTTCTCTTGATGGCAGAGGCCGCCAGATCTCCCACCATGCTCATCACTGCACCTGCAGCGCAGATAAAGGCAATGATCCATGTAATTGTCCGGTCCGGGAATGCCGTCTCCACAAAAAAATGTGCATACAGTCCACCGATCAGTGCTGCCCCGACGACACCGCCGATACAGCCTTCCAGGGACTTATGAGGACTTAATTCCGGGAAAATATGCTTCTTCCCGATCAGCTTTCCGACGACATAGGCACAAGTATCGCATCCCCAGGAACTGATCAGGATCAGCCATACCAGATAGATTCCGGTCTCACACTCGCGGGTGAGATAGACAAAGGACAACAGCACCGGTGCATACAGGAAGGAAAATACGGCTGCCATGACCTGACTTGCCTCGTATTTCGGAAACAATGCCACATAACAGAACATTTCCGCCATGAACAGGCCCACGATACACATGAGCAGTAATGTATGATCCCTGGTAAAAAACAGTGTTGCGTAATATGCCGTCACGCCCACAAAGCCGATCCACTCCAGTGCATTAAATTTTTTCTCATCCGTTGCACATCTTAATGCCTTGGTAAGCTCTCTGTATGCAATCAGAGAAATAAGCCACAGCGGCACTGCTAAAAATATATTGCCGAAGCTGAACGTAGCCAGTGCAATGACAAGCAATACAATGCCACTGAGCAAACGGGTCCAAAACATAAGCTATTCCTCCTTCAGGCCGCCATATCTTCTGTCTCTATGATTATATGCTTCCACAGCCTTCATCAATTCTTCTTTTGTAAAATCCGGCCAGGGAACCGGAGTAAAGTAAAATTCCGTATAAGCCAGCTGCCACAGCAGGAAATTAGAGATTCTCTGCTCATTGCAGGTACGGATCAACAGATCCGGATCCGGTATCCCAGCGGTATCCAGATAATCTTCCAGCATATCCGCCGTGATGGTTTCCGGTGATACTTCCCCGCTTTGTACCTTTGCGGACAATTTTTTCACCGCACGGATGATCTCATCCCTGCCACCGTAGTTGATGGCAATCTGGAAATGCAGACCGTCATTGTTCTTCGTAGCTTCTTCCAATTCCGCGATGCGGGTCTGAATGTCCTGATCCAGTCTGGTCTTATCTCCCAGAACTCTGACGCACATACGATTTTTTTCGGCAGTCTTCAGACAGGTTTTCATATAATTGCGCAACAATTTCATCAGCGCATCCACTTCGTCCTGCGGCCGGTTCCAGTTCTCTGTGGAAAAAGCATATACCGTGAGATACTGAATCCCCATACGGTACGCCTCCTCACAGATCACTTCTACCGTTTTGGCCCCCTGCACGTGACCGTAGTTGCGGGGCATTCCTTTTGCCTTGGCCCAACGGCCGTTACCGTCCAGAATAATCGCTACATGGTTCGGAATTTTCAAATTTTCTTCCATAATTTCAAACCTTCTTAAATCCTTAAACTGTCATGATTTCCTTGGACTTGCTGTCGATCAGGGCATCAATATCTTTTACATATTTGTCGGTAAGCTTCTGAAGCTCCTCCTCCAGACCTTTGATCTCGTCCTCAGACACTTCTGTCTTTGCCAGCTTCTTGAAAGCATCGTTACCGTCTCTTCTGATGTTACGGATGGCTACTTTGCCTTCTTCCCCCTTCTTCTTTACTTCCTTGACCAAGTCTTTTCTGCGCTCCTCGGTAAGCTCCGGGAATACGAGACGGATCACGCTACCATCATTGGAAGGATTGATACCGATATCGGAGGTCATGATCGCTTTTTCGATCTCCTTGATCAGAGACTTCTCCCAGGGAGCGATCTGGATGATACGTGCCTCGGGAACAGTTACGTTACCTACCTGCTGAATAGGGGTGGGAGTTCCGTAGTAGTCTACTCTCAGCTTATCCAGTACGTGAGGGTTCGCACGTCCCGCACGAATGGCAGCGAAATCTGCCTCTAAGAATTCAAATGCCTTCTGCATTTTATCACTATATACCTGTACTCTTGCGTCCATAATTTCCTCTCTTCTGCGCTCTGCGCCTTTCTATTATTTTGATTTTATACAGTTACTTTCGTTCCGTTGAACTTACCCTTCAGGGTATTCACAATGCTGTTTTCCTCATTCAAGCCGAATACCCACATGGGCATCTTGTTATCTCTGGCCAGAATGGATGCGGTCATATCCACTACCTGAAGGTTCTTCGCAATGACTTCATCAATGGATACTTCATCGTATTTTTTCGCCGTAGGATCCTTGGCGGGATCTGCATTGTATACACCGTCGATTGCCTTTGCCAGCAGAATTACATCTGCCTCTACCTCAATGGCACGCAGGACAACTCCGGTATCAGTGGAAAAATAGGGATGTCCCGTACCACCTGCGAAGAACACTACCATGCCCTTTGCAAAATATTTGTTGGCTCTGTCCTTAGAGAACAGCTTGGTAAAGGAGCCGCACTCGAACGGAGTCAGGATATTGGTCATCATGCCTACCGAGCGGAAAATCTCCGAGACATAAATACAGTTCATGACCGTGGCCAGCATACCGATCTGGTCAGCCTTTGTGCGGTCGATATTCTCACTGGAACGTCCTCTCCAGAAATTACCGCCGCCGATGACAATACCGACCTGGATGCCGTCATCTACCAGTTCCTTTACCTGCAGTGCCACCTTTCTGACGGTCTCCTCGTCGAATCCGGTCTTTTTCTCTCCTGCCAGTGCTTCACCACTGAGTTTCAGTAATATTCTCTTCATGTCGTATGCTCCTTATTTTGTTTTCTTTTTCTCAGGCTTATAATCGTCGAAGAAAGAAGTCGGGCTGACTTCCGCATAGCACTGTGAGCACATACCTTCGATCACCGCACCATTGTTGATCTGTACGGACTTAGACTTAATATTTCCCATTACGATAGCGGAAGAATCCAAAATGACAGGTCCCTGTACATCGATGTCACCTTTTACTGCACCTGCGATGGCCGCGCTGGTAGCGGTAATGTTGCCGATGACAACAGTGCTTGCTCCGATCTTCACGGAGCCCTCGCTCATGATCTCGCCGTTGATCTTCGCGCCTTCTGCAAAAATCTCAGCTGCCTTGGAATTACCATTGATATATCCGGTAATGTTCAGTTTGCCCAGAATATCAATGTTTCCATTAATTGTGCCTACCAGATCCATAGATCCTTCGGAACTTACATCTCCGGTGATCACCATGCCGGCAGTAATAATTGCGTTTTCATCTGATGCGGTCTTTACGTCCATTCTCTTCTCTGCTCCTTTGTTTTCCTCTCTATGTTCCTGTTCCAGAACACTTCCTACGGTCATATCGTTCTGAAGCACATGATCCAGATCCAGCGCTGCTTCTTCCGCAGACTGTTCCGGTGTCTCTTCTGCTTCCTCCACAGGCTTTTCTTCTGCATTTGCCTGCGGGATCTCAATAGAATCCAGGTTCTTCAGCATCTCTTCCAACGCTGCATTATCCTTTGTTGCATCTGTGGGCTGCTCTGTCTGCACTTTTTCTGTCGTTTCCGGCATATTCTTAACCGGTTGCTCTTTAGTCTCTGCGACGTCTCCCTGATTCAGATCTTCTTCCGGCATCAGTTCATTCACCGCCTGTGACAGATCTTCCTTCAAATCTGAGAAAAATCCCATGATTATGTACCTCCGTTTATCTCTTGTTCTATTATAAATATTTTCTATAATATAATGCAATTCTCCGGTTCCCTGAACTTTCAAAATTGCAATTATTCCACATGATGTACCGGCCTGGTATTCTCCGTGATCGGCAAGATCACCGTATCCGGTCTGGCCAGAATATTTTCTATGATATCCGGTAATGCTTCCACCGTAGTCGGTTTCTCCGCAGAGTCATGCAGCAATATGATCGATGTATCTCTGGTATCGATATCCTCTGTACAATTCTCCAACAAGGTATCGATAGACAGATTCCTGCTTCCGCCATCTCCGGAGGACACATTCCAGTCAAAATATTCCACGCCCTGACTGTCCAGATAATCAATAAATTCATGCATATCAATATTGCTGACCGTATTGGAGCTGCCCCCAGGGAAACGATAATAGACGCTTTCCACACCGGTCGCCTGGTAGATGTCGTCTCTGATCCGTGCGAAATCTTCTGTGAAACTATCCAGCGATTCATAGAGTTCTTTATACTTGTGGCTGTAAGAATGCATTCCCAGGGTATGACCATCCTCCACGATCCGCTGCAAAGCCGCCTCCGCTTCAGAGCCATCCTTTCCCACCACAAAAAAAGTAGCTTTCACATGATACCGGTCCAAAATATCCAGTATCTCATCGGTATAAATACTGGGACCGTCATCAAATGTCAGATAAACCTTGTGAATCATCTCCTGTCCTGGATCACTCTCCGGCGTATGCTCCGACACTTCACCGGAAGTTACTTCTTCCTGTGTTTGGACACCTTGCTGTATTGCAGTCTCTGACTGTAGCTGCTGCAACAGGGTCTGCCGTTCCCGGTCCCTGGCATCCAGTTCCTCCAGGCGCTGTTCCAGATCCCGCAAAGTCCCATTGATCGCATGCAGTCTGCAGATCAGATAGACACAGCACAGGATGGGAATCAACAGTCCTACGATCACAATGCCTATGATCATCTTCTTCAACCGCTGTACTCTTCTCCGCCGATCATCCGGCGCTGTCTGTTGGAGTTCTCTTGCCATAAATATTTCTACGTCTCTCTTCCTATTTTGAAATCTTTCCTTCCATCAGACAAGACTTCTGTAACAGTATAGCATATTCCACTTTTTTGGGAAAGAGATTTATGTAAAACTTTAAAAGCCGCGGCGGATATTCCTATCCCCGCAGCTTTTACCTCTATATTTCGATATTCCGTAATGATATTCCCCTCTGTGAATGAGTATTTCCTGTATGCCCGGGTTTTCTACCCTATTTCCTGCATTTTTCGCTCCGGATAATGCCCCATAATGAAATGTTGGAAAAAGAGCGCCGGAAGGTGATGGCTTCGAAACCGATACCATATCTCCTCCGGTACATTATCGAACTGGCAGATCTGACCGTCACTTGCGAACTCCATCTCCAGCACCTGTCGTTGTGCATCGTACCCTGCGGATCTGATCATCGGATTAGCCAATATGTACCTTCTCATTGTCTTTTGTTCTCGCTTTCTGTTTCTGCTTTTGTCATCCCTGACAGAAATGTCCTTTACTATAATGCGTTCAGCTATATCTTTTCCCTGAAAGAGTTCCCCCTTTATACTTTCACGTTAAGATTTTGTCCCACCCACTATGACAATCGCAGATTATTTTATTTTTCCCTTCGTTTTACCCTTATGCAGGTCTTAGCATACTTTCTGAATACGTGTGCTGTATCCCACGCCCTCTATTACGGCCTGCAGATAACGTTTTTTCTACTGTCCGCAGCCCATACAATATTTAGTTTTGATCCAGTGTAGCAATATAAAAGTTTCGTTTATTGATAGTTAGTAGGTAAACTTAAATGCTCCCGTGTCGTTCACGGCTTCTTCGTAGCCGTCTAAATCCGCATAATGTGTGCAGATGACACGATATGTTCTGTCCTTAATGGCGTCCGCATATTTTAAATCTGCCGCAAAAATTGCTGAGTCATAAGATTCTGCACCATCTGAAGTCAGTACCGTTTTCCAGCCATACCACATCTTCTGCTGTACCTTAATATCTTTTACACCTATAACCTTGGCAGCTCCTATACAGGATGTAGTAAAGGTCATACATAACCCCTCGTCCATTTTAAATGCCATAATGATTTCGCAATCAAACATCGTTGTTATAGGCCGCACATCCGAAATACTATATTCCGGGCTCATGTTTGTTACAGTTACTTTCATAGTGGTATCCTCATTGAGATACGCTTCCTCTGCATGTGCTTCCTGTGCCGGCACGCTAAAAGCAAAAATCAGTGCCAATACCAAAGCAACTATTCTTCCACTCTTTTGTTTTCTTTTTCTCACTCGCGTTTTCCTTTCCTTCATAAGATTTTTTGCTACACTTTTAGAGTTTCAAACTGTCCCTCTATATAGTACATGTGATTTCTTCTTCAAATATTACAAAAAACTTTAACTTTTTTGAAAAAAGTTGATTGCATTAGTAACTTCTACTGCCACGCTTCAGAAAAAGAATTGCACGACTAACTTCTGCTTTGCCCTGTTTCTCTCCATTTTCAGGTTGTTTTTCATCCCTTTCTGACCTATAATAATTAAAAATGAATGGATTTTAGGGTACACTAAAGGAAGCCTCCAAAAGTCTTTTGCACGAGTAACTTCTGGTTGCCATCAACTGTTTATTCTTTTCTGTATCCTCCTGCCTGTTTTATTTATTTCAATAGTTCAGGCTTCAGACAGATTTCATCGGGTGGGATGATCTCCAGTCCAAGCTTTTCCATTGCATTTTTGTCAAATGACTTCAGGGCCTTCTTCATGGGTGTCGAACCATGAAGTTTAGGCCTTGTTGTATTATTGATGTGATTTACCATACGTAACACCTGCTCCTGGTTCAATCCATCAAACGAACTTCCCTTTGGCAGTACATATCTTATGTACTCATGATTCTTTTCCAGTTCTCCCTTTTGCTCGGAATGTCTCGATTCACAATAAAACACTCTGGTACGCTTCTTTCCGTCATGTCCTTTTTCAAACAACTCCGGATCTGCAAACTCACATCCATTATCTGTCAGTATTACAGGAAACAGTTCCCGAAACATTTCACTTCCCAACGTCTCTTCCAACCAGTCAAAAGTAGCTACGGTACTCTTCATTTCTTTGGTTTCAATCAGAAATGCCAGCATCAGATTGTTTTCCGGCCATAACAGCGTATGAAGTAATTTCCCGCCTTTATTTCCTTCCACTGTGTCCATCTGTACCACTCGTATTCCTTCGTTTTTCGCAATAAAGTCAAGATAGTCTGAATAATGATGTCCTTCTTTTTTACGATAGCTGATTTTTGGAGTTGGAACGCTTCTCACTCTTTTTCGATATCTTACCGTTCTCCGCATATCCAGATTTCTTGCGGTCAGATAGCCGGCACTGATATACTTATAAAGTGTTCGTTCCCCACAGGGAATCTCTTCTGCATGATGCGCCAGGATATGTGCCAGGGGCTGTCCTTTCCTGATCAGCGGGCTCACAAGACTATCCAATGCTGCCAGTTCATCTCTGGTCATGTCTATTCCCTGTCTGGATTTCCTAAGCGTTTCACAGTACTCCTTATGGGCATAATCAGCGTTATACAGGTACTTATCAAACAGACAGCTGATGGTTATGATACCGATGCCTGCGTATTTCCTTGGAAACCGTATCAGGTGAACAGCCTATAATGTATGCAATCTCTTTAAAGGTACGATGTTCTTTCAGTCCCTTCTGAATTTCGTGCCTGTCATCCCAAGTTAAATGTGTCCCCTTTTTCCTTTCTTCTTTCGGCATAGGACCTCCTTCTGCAGGAGGATACCTATTCAGTATACCATTGCATGACTAACTTATGGTTTCTATACCCAAATCAGATTTTTAAAATTCATTCAACGTTTTTTGAAAAAAAGTTTTGAAAAAAAGTTGAAAAAAGTTTTAAAAAAGAGATTGAGTTTTTTCACCCAACCTCTTATCACTGATTTCAATAATTATCTACTATTGTCTCCTGATATTTGACTGCAATTTCTTTCAAAAATTCCTTATCATTTATTCCGACAACTGCATATTTTTCATTTCCATAATAAAAATAAATGATATAGTTTTGATTTCCATTATCCTCCTGCTTGCTGAAAACCTCTAGATCGATACCATCATTTTCAAATTCTTCACAAAACACATAGCCTGGATAAGTTTCTCTCACACGTAATATTTCCCGTGGATACATTTTTATTTCAAAATGCAATATTTCATCCTGACCTTTATTAAAAAATACATATACCGTGTCTGATTCATCCGCTTCGGCTATCTGTATCCGCATCATGCTATATTGTCCTTCATACAAACTCATAATCTCATAAGGTATTGCAACATATTTTTTATATTTTCTCGGAACCTCATCTACACTATAATAGTTCTCTTCAGCACGTCTTATTGAATTCTCATTAACCCCTTCCGGTGATGTTATCATCGTTGTTCCCTCTTCATTCTTATCCATCCACCAGAAGAATCCGCCATGCTTCTCTGCATTTACGGCCATCTGCCAGGAACCTCCCAGCATGATAACAATCAATACAGCCGCTGCCATCGCAACAGCTCTGTGCTTCTGAAAATAATGCAGTATCTTATGCTCTTTCTTTTTCTCCGACGCATCGGCCTCTGCCAGAATTCTTTCCTCTTCTTCACGCTCTGCACAATATTTCCAAAAGTTATCCACCACTACATCCGATGACAATCTGTCTTTCTCCTCCTCAGGAGTCAGACTGTCCAGCAATTTCAATAAACTCTGAACTTCATCCGCATCAAACTCTTCATCGGAAGCTTCCATTGTATACCAATCTAATCGTTTTTGAATCTCCTGAATCAGACTTTCCTTGTCCTGTTTCTTCATTTCTGCTCTATTCCCTTCTGTATCTCATCGTCCGGCTTCGACGCCTGACCTTTATCCCTCTCTATTATATGTGTCTCTTTTTTGTCATTTCTTACAGACATTTTTTGTTTTTTGTCGAATACCTTACCGTCGTATATGACTTTTGCCACTTTCCCACGGAGTCTGTTGATTCGTACGCTCATGTTGTTCTCGGACGTATTTTCCAACTTTGCCATTTCCGGTATTTTAAACCCTCGTACAAAATACCGTGAAAAACGTTTCTTATCTTCTTTGTCCAGGTTATTCTCCAATACGATATCCAATTCTACTTTACCATATTGGTCCTTCGCCTCAATATGCTCATGCCCTTCTATAGGGATTTCACGTTGTAACTTTCTGGTCTTTTTATTAAAGTCCTGGATTTTGTATCTCGCCGTTTCAATCAGAAAACCTGTCTGATTGGGATGTTCCTTCAGCTGATCCCACTTTTTATAAGCAATATAAAGCGTCTCCTGTAATACATCCTGTGCCAGAGACTTATCCAGTATCCGGCATTTGATGAAGTCATATAAGATCGCCTGATTCTCACGAATCAATCTGGTAAACTCCTGATGGTCTGCTTCCATCTCTTCTGTCTTTTTCTTATGCATTTGTCATCGCTCCATTATGAGGTTTTATCTTCTCAAAATTTCTCTTATATAATTTACCATTCATTCCTATACTAAATATAGGCGTTTTTACGATTCGTTTAAAATTTCTATTTTGTATCTATATATTTAGCTTTTTATAAAATCACTGTCAATTATTTGTCGCCGACAAAATCCGCTAATATTTGTGCCGATTAAGTGTTGACAAACAAGGTCGCTTTTGTTAGAATAAACCACGGTGATTGCATAACAATCACGTGATGCTGCTGTGGCTCAGTCGGTAGAGCGTCGCATTGGTAGTGCGGAGGTCACGGGTCCGATTCCCGTCAGCAGCTCTTCTTTAAAAAGTATGATCTTAAAAGTTATAGGCTTTTAAGATCATTTTTTTATTTCTCTATTTAACATCTTCCAATAACTGATGAACGGAAATATCCAGCACTTCCGATATATCCAAAATCACTTCCAGTGAAAAAGGCTGGTCACAATTAGGTGCTTCGATTTTGGTAAGGTAACTAATGCTGATACAAACCATATCCGCCAATTGTTCCTGCGTAAGTCCTCTGAGCTTACGGTATTTTTTAATTGTCTGTCCTATGCTCTTATACTCTTTTGAATGTTTCTGATTCATTTTCACATCTCCTGTATCTACCCTTACAATTCTAATAGATAATGTGAAAACGGAATTTCAGTTATAATGAAAGTTTCAATGCATAAAAATATCGACTCCTTTCTCCGGATCACCGGATGAAAAGAGTCGATATGAATACTGTTTTATATTAATTGCGACGTAATATGAATTTTCCCACCAGATCATTCAATGAGAATGCCTGTGCGGATAATTCTTCACTGGTAGCCGAAGATTCTTCCGCCGATGCCGAATTCGACTGTACTACCTCGGATATCTGATTCACTCCGACTTCTGCCTGTTCCATAGCCTGAGCCTGTGCCTTGGATTCCTCGCTGAGACGTTTCGCATCTGCAGCAATCTCCTTAACTCCTGTAACGATCTGTTCCAATGAGTCGGCTGCCGCTTCCGCTGCCATATTGCCGTTCTCAATCTCCTGCAACGATCCCTCGATCAGGCTTCTGGTATCTACCGCCGACTGTGCACTCTGCTCGGCCAGTTTACGGATCTGTTCTGCCACTACTGCAAATCCTCTGCCTGCATCTCCGGCTCTGGCTGCCTCAATCGCTGCATTCAGAGACAACAGGTTCGTCTGACTCGCAATATCTTCAATGTCAGCAATAATATTCTGTATCTTTTTAGATGTTTCATTGATCCGATCCATTTCTTCCATCAATGACTTCATCTGTGTATGACCTTCGTCTGCCTGCTTTGCATAGTTCTCAGCCTTTTGTGTAGTCTTCTGAAGCTCACCGGCAGTACGTGTGACCGAATCTGTAATATTGGTGATCGTTGCTGTCAGTTCTTCCACGGAACCCGCCTGATCCGTAGCCCCCTCTGCAAGTGACTGTGCAGACTGTGCCAGATTCTCCGCTCCGGCAGATACCTGCTTGGCAGCCTCCTCTACCTGTTCCAGCGTACTGTTCATCTGTCGGTTCATCTTGCGCATTGCATTTTTCAGCGCTCCAAACTGACCAACATATTTTTCCTCAATCTTAGTTCCTATTGCATAATTGCCATCTGCCATCTGGTCCAGCAGTTCTCCTGCATCCGTAATGATCAGATTCAGATTGTCTGCCATTTCTTTCGCCACCCGGATCATGTATGCAATTTCATCCTCTGTATTGCATTCCGGGAATTCACTTACCAGGTCTCCCTGCGCGAACGACTGAAGCCGGTCTGCCAGTGCCACCATCGGTTTCTCAATATCACCCGCCATTTTTTTGCCCAGTATGATAGAACTCCAAAAAGAGGATATCACAATCACAAGGATCACGATCAACATGATAAGTTCCATATGACGCAGATTCTTTTCTGCACGATCCCCTTTTTCAACACACACATTCATCAGATTCACAAATTGTGCGTAGACATTCTCGTACTGTGTTGTCAGGTCTCCGGTATCCAGTTCCTGTGCTTTCAAATAACCATCTGCATCATCTGATACAGCCAGTTGCAGAACCTGCTCATCCAGTTCCCAATAACCATCCAGTGCTCGGAGCACTTCGTCATATGCCGTTCTGCCTTCATCAAACCGGAGCGTTCTGTCAAGCTCCTCCATGTATGTATTGAACGCTTCCTTTTTCTCAGTGTGTAGCTCTGTCTGCTTTTTAATTACCGCTTCCTCATCATAGCCGACTACCGCGCGCAATGCACTTCTGCTTTCAGAGAAAGCCGTCATAGCTTTTCCGATGTCTCCCTGTGTAAAGCCATATCTGTTCAATGCCTTTTCATACTGTGACGCTGCTATCAATAATGCCACAACACCAATCATTGCCGCAATCGCCCCGATTACAGCTGCCTTAACAAATCCCTTCGTCAGGCGTTTTTTAATTCCCTGCTGCTTTTGTTTTTTCATTCAATCCTCCCCTTGTGCTGTAAAAATAAATAATGCCACAAGCCACTTTTATATACGTATTATAACACTTTATAATCAGCTCTTCAATGGTACGATAGTAGCCAAATCCAACTCTCTCCTAAGGAAAAAGAGGATTCCGAAAAATCCCCTTAGTCACCTACTTCATCAATCCTCCGGCTCAGGTCTCCTCCGACCTTCCCGGTTCTGATATAATCATATAACTCCCACAGATTCTCCGGCACTTTCTCTGGTTCTGCAGCTCTGCATCGTACATTCGCTTTTTATCCCGCGTATACATATCCAGCCGGACCGGCTTACCACTTTATCGCCCATCGCGTTACCAAACATAAAATCATCCGAAATCGTCAGTTCCTCATATAGTTTTACCATTCGTATTCTCCTCTCACACTTCGACTGGAGAATAAACAACGGCAATACGCAGAACAAACACTCTGTCCTTCATCATCTCCTGCTCTATTGTATTTAATGGGGTAAATAAGCAGGAGTTCCTCTGAAGTCACAGATATCAACTTGCGCTGATTTAGAAATTTGAGATAGAAAAAAATCTGCTTACAAACAGGGAATAACAAAGAAATATGTAATTGTCAATGCAGCAAAATAGCCAAATCTGCGATTTGTTAATTTTTACGGAAAGAAATCGAAGAAACGGATCCCCCGACTAGTTAAAACCAAACAGCTTCTGACAGATCTTGTACCCCTCTACGGAAATCTTGCGTCCGCCTCTTCCGGGCAGGTTCATCGTTCCGCCCATGATGCCATTGCGCATCCACAGGTACAGTCTCTTATCCTTGCTCTTAAGATACTCCCACAATTCTTTCTTCTTATCCAGGTGTTCCTGAGTACCGGAGCGGATCAGCAGAACGGATGACACTGTCATAATAATTTCCAGATAGTTACGCATGTACTGATACAGGCGTCTGTTCTTGACCAACTCCTGTTTTTTTGCCACAAGATAATCGATCATCAGCTTTGTCACGCGGATCTGCTGGTCGATACGGGAGATCATGACCGTCTCATTGACAGACTGATCCTGTCTTCCTATATAGTATCTGTAGAAATTCACATCCAGATAATACATATTTTTCACATAAGGTAACGGTTCAAACACATACAGATTGTCCACATAGAAAGTATGCTCCGGAAGCTTCAGTCCGCATTCCTGAAGCAGCTTCGTACGGAAGATCACAGAATGCATCAGTATGTAATGTCCCTTGATAAAATGATGGCAGTCCTTCCAGGTGAACATCCTCTCTACCGGCAGAATATGACGGTACTGAATAACTTTCTTGCGACTCTCGCCTTCCTTCTCATAGACATAGTTGCTGATCAGCATGTCCAGTGCCTGACCGCCTCCTGCCAGCTCCCGCAGAGTGTCCAGGATCTTAAAATAGGCATCCTGCTTCACCCAGTCATCACTGTCCACCACCTTAAAATATAATCCGGTAGCATTGGCAATTCCGGTATTCACTGCAGAACCGTGTCCACCGTTCTCCTTGTGGATCGCGCGGACGATCGTAGGAAACTGTGCTTCATATTCATCTGCGATCTCCGCAGTGCGATCCTTAGTAGATCCGTCATCAACGATCAGAATCTCCACATCCTCCCCTCCGACTAACAGGGAGTCAATACATTTTCTCATATACTTTTCAGAATTATAACAGGGAATTGCTATGGAAAGTAATTTCATGATTGCTGTCCTTTCTTCATATTAAAACATAGTTCGAGGTATTCCAAGCTGCATGCTCAGTCCCTTCGCATAAGCTGCAAATGCAGAAGGAATGGGATATCTGTCTTGCGTCTCCCGGGGTTCAATATAGATCCAGTCCGCAGAATCCGGTCCCACCTTCTTCGGTGCGAGTTCATCGACCCGGATGAGGTATCCCTTCATATGCCATTCTCTGTGGGAGAAAATATGCTTTGCATCCTCCAACGGCTGGATCCTGAGTACCTGCAGCCCGTTCTCTGTCAGATATTCCTTCACCTCTTCCGCCGTACAGAATCCCTTCATTGACGGGAATTCATACATTCCGGCGAGCAGTCCCTTAGCCGGCCGCTTATGCAGCACCGCAAGCTCCGCATCCCGGATAATGAGGATTGTCTTCTCCTCTATGGTCCGTTCTTTTGCCTTTGCCTTATTCGGGTACTGTTGCTGTGTTCGATCTTCGTATGCCAGACAGATCTGCCGAAGCGGACACTCCTCACAATGAGGGGCACCGTTTGGAATACACACGCAGGCTCCGATCTCCATCATTGCCTGGTTAAAATCCCCGGGTCTGTCCTTCGGTATAACCTCCCACAAGTCCTTCTCCACGGCCTTTTTCACTTTATCCTCTGAGATACATCGATCATCCTTACGGATGCGGGCGATCACACGGAGCACATTTCCATCTACCGCCGGGTTCGGTTTTCCATAAGCTATGGAAGATACTGCTCCCGCCGTATAGCTTCCGATTCCTTTCAGTTTCAGCAATTCTTCATAAGAATCCGGCATAATTCCGGCATAATCTTCCATGATCTGAATTGCTGCTTTCTGCAGATTACGCACCCGGTTGTAATAACCAAGTCCCTCCCAAAGCTTTAATAGAGTCTCCTCCGGTGCTTCCGCTAATGCCGCGATATCCGGCAGGGTATCCATAAATCTCTGAAAATAAGGTTTCACCGCCTCCACCCTGGTCTGCTGTAGCATGATCTCAGAGACCCATACGCGATAGGGTGTGGGCTGTTCTCTCCAGGGAAGAATCCTACGATTATTATCATACCATTTTAAAAGTGGTTTGGGAATTGCCCGAAGGTCACCTTTCCTAAAGATTTCCTTAACATCCGTTAAATTTTCATTGTATTTATCCATAGTGTCTACCGCAGGCGATTGCATTCAAACTTCTCCATGGTGAGCAGGCAGTTTTTCAGTTCTTCATAACGCTCCTCCGTCTCACCGTCATTTACTTCGATATCACAGGCGATTGCCATGGTCGTGATCATCTCATCGGTGATCCGGTGATGTAAGCCTGCGAGAATATTTAACTTCTGCTCATAGGAATCCGCATCTAAAAATTCCAGTACCAGGGGATCCAGTGCCGCGCCCTGCGCTGTTGCTGTCGGCACTGCCTGAGTTGTCGTCTGCCCACCGTTCACTTCATCAGTCTCACGGGTCTGTCTGTCCGCGTCCGCACCCTGCAGCTCAAAACGGAATCTCTGCTGTACCTCAGGGTATTTGACCTTATCCACTTCACTCGTAAACATCGCAAGCGGTCTCGCATATGTCTTAAAATCTCCGTACATTGCCTGATAGATCACCAGCTGCTCTCCGGTCTCCGAATGCTGTGCTATCGTAACGATCTGGTACAGATTCCCTTTAAAATGCTTATATATCTCATGTGGTTTGGGAATAAATGTCATCTGTCCTTCTCCTTTCCCATCGCCTCTGCTGCGGCATATGGTAACAGTATAACCCCTATTTTAAAAAATGTCATGTCTCCCTTAAAAATCTGTCAGAAGATATTCATAAGAGATGCTGTAGCTGCCGGAAGCATTGCATGCCTGCATAAGCTCTGCGCTGAAAGCTTCACGTTCCTCTTCACTCATGTCATTGATCCTCTTATGATGGATCGTAAAGGTATAATCACATGCTCCGCTTTCATCCATCACATAAGTCAGTGTCACACCACTGTTACAGCAGCCATTCTCATTGAGATATTGCTTCACCTTTGTAAGCAGCTGCTGTTCCTTCACCCGATTCTCAATACGCTGTGTTTCATTGCTGCTTTCGCTTTTCACCGTGCTTCCGATGCAGAATACAATGGTCAGGATCAATAATACTGTAGTAACATAAAACATAATATTGGAAATGGCTTTTCTTCTCATAATCTATACCTCTCTGTTCTTTTATCCGGATTTTTACCGGAGCTTTCATCATCCGCTCCATCCGACAGATATAGATTACCTTTTTTCAAGTACTATAAAACCACCTCAATCCAAATGTCACTGCGAAGCGGTTATAATTCAGCTGTTAAAATATTCTGCTCCGGCGGATTCCACAGCTGCTTTTAACCCCAGGGCAGACATTCTGACTGCACCGTTGCCCCAGATGATCATCTGCTCCAGGGCATCTGAGGTAGCTACCGTCACGCGGTATTTCTGCGGTTTTGCTCCCAGCTCATGTGTGGTGCGCTCAATATACTGGTCTGCAGTCTCCGCTTCCTTCGTATAGACCACTTCTATGTTATGATATTTCATCACAGATCCCGGATTTCCTTTCACCTTATAGGCATCATAGACCAAAATCAGCCGACATCCCTGATATCCCTGATAGTTGCACAATATATCCATCAGTTTGTCCCTGGCGCTGTCTAAATTGATCTGTGCCAGCTCCCGCAGCTCCGGCCATGCGAAAATAATATTATAACCGTCCACCAGCAGATATTCTTCCGGTTTTTCCTGAGGGCCTGCTTTGGTCTTCGGTGTCCGTATACTGTCTGCCGGACTTTCCGTATAGTTGCTGCGACTGCCGGAGGATGTATGATATCTGCGGAATCTATGCGGATCTTCTGCCCCTTTTCCATAGGTCCTGCGGAAGATCTCTTCGATCTCCTCCTGGGATATGATACGCTCTGTGCCGCCACCCGTCTGACGTACAGCTCCCTGCCGTCTGTTCACTGCCGGCATTCCCTGTAAGGCGTCACCCCCCGACTCTGCATTTTCCTCCGAATCCGGTACCCAGCCGCTCTCCACATGGGCGTATTCCGACACCTGATCCCATGGCACCTGGAAACCGGCCCCGTGGGCACAGAATACGGAACCGGTAGGATTGGCGGTATCCGCCTCCGGATCATAATCCGTCTGTGCCATCACCTCTTCCGGATTATGGCAGGGCTCGTACCCCTGCAGGCTGCAGGACAGTCTGCCGTGTCCTTTGGTATAGGAAGCCACTTCTCTGGCGTAATCCCGCATAGTTGCCACCGGCACACTGCCCGTCAGTACACTGTTGTTTCCTTCGGTCACAGGCGGATCGAATCGTCCGTTCATTCTGGTGATATCTGACATTGCCCTGCCGAGATTTTCTGTCGGCACTTCCAGTCGATAGGAAAACCACGGCTCAAGCAGAATACTTTTTCCACTGCGCAGTCCCTGCCGGATGGCGCGATAAGTCGCCTGCCGGAAATCCCCGCCTTCCGTATGCTTTGTATGTGCCTTCCCGGCGATCAACAGTATTCGAAGATCTGTGATCTCCGATCCGGTGAGCACTCCCACATGCCTTTTTTCCTCCAAATGAGTCAGGATCAGTCTCTGCCAGTTCCGATCCAGCATATCCTCACTGCACAGAGAGGCAAATTGCAAGCCGCTGCCCCGCTCACCCGGTTCCAGCAGCAGGTGTACTTCTGCATAATGTCGCAGGGGTTCAAAATGCCCGATGCCTTCCACCGGTTCCGCCAGCGTCTCCTTATAGACAATGCTTCCCGCATCGAATTCCGCTTCCAGTCCGAAACGCTCCCACAGGATATTTTTCAGGATCTCCATCTGCACCTGCCCCATGACCTGCATATGGATCTCCCGCTTTTCCTCCTGCCATAATACATGTAACTGCGGCTCCTCTTCTTCCAACTGTCTGAGCTTTCCAAGCGCTGTCACGGGATCCACATCCGGGGGAAAACTCAGCCTGTAGGTCAATACCGGTTCCAACACCGGTGCCAGATTCTCGCTTTCATAGCCCAGTCCCTGTCCTGCAAATGTCTTCGTAAGTCCTGTGACCGCACAGACTTCTCCCGCCGGCACGCTGTCTGCGGTCTCATAGCTTCCTCCATTGTACAGGCGCAGCTGATCTGCCTTTTCCTCCCAGATCTCTTCCCCGGCACCGCTTTTCTCATTACCGATCATCATTTTGACCCGAAGCGTCCCTCCGGTGACTTTCAGATACGTCAGACGGTTCCCCGACGTATCTCTGCCGATTTTATAGACTCTGGCTCCAAACTCCTGTGAATATTCCGGTTCCGGCAGATAGAAAGACAGCCCGTCCAACAGCTTTTCTATGCCTTCCTGTCTTAATGCGGATCCAAAAAAGCAGGGAAACAGCTTCCGCTGCGCCACAGTGAATGCTATGCTCTCCGGCTGCAAGGCTCCGGTCTCCAGATATTCCTCCATCAGTACTTCACTGCACATGGCGGCATGTTCCAGTTCCTGCTCACGGTCCTCTCCGGATTCATCCTGCGCCATGATATTTTCAACGGTTACAATATTGCCATCCAGCTTACCTTGCAGTTCGGCCAGTATTTTGTCCCGCTCGGTGCCCGGCTGATCCATTTTATTTACGAATAAAAATACCGGAACCTCATATCTTTTCAATAATCTCCACAGTGTGTAGACATCCCCCTGCACGCCGTCACTGCCGTCGATCACAAGGATTGCTGCGTCCAGTACCTGCAGTGTCCTCTCCATTTCAGCGGAAAAATCCACATGCCCAGGGGTATCTAACAGAGTGATATCCACATCTTTCCACCGGATTCTCGCCTGCTTGGAGAAGATGGTAATGCCTCTCTTCCTCTCCATTTCCCCATTATCCAGAAAAGCATCTCCGTGATCCACTCTTCCTGCCTTGCGGATCGTTCCGCAGGTATATAAAAGGCCTTCCGCCAGTGTTGTCTTGCCGGCATCCACATGTGCCAGAATTCCTATGATTAATTTCTTCATTCCTATCGTTAACCCTTCTATCTCCGGTTCCTGCTGTTTCTCCAGGATTCTTACTGTTTCCTTAGGTTTCTACCGCTTTCTTAAGTTTCTGCTGTTTCCTTAGGTTTCTACCGCTTTCTGATCTTTACTATCTACGATACTATATTTTCGCCGATTTTCCAACTGTTTTATCTTGCGGTTGTCATTGCAAATCCGCTTATAGATAGGCTATAATCATAGCATACTTTCCATCTTTCCATTAACAGGAGGAGTTATGATTAAATTAATTGCAACCGACATCGACGGTACGCTTCTAAAAGACGGTACTCTGATGATCGATCCGGAATATATGACCGTAATTGAAAAACTGACTTCAAAAGGAATCATCTTCGTTGCCTGCTCCGGCCGGCAATTCATCAGTGAACGAAAGCTTTTCGCTCCCGTTTGCGATAAGCTTCTCTATATCACGGACGGCGGCACAGTAGTCCGTACCCCTCACAAAATTTTAAAAGTCCACACTCTGCCCGAAGATGTCTGGCATGGAATGTGTGAAACGGTTCGCAATGAATTACCGGACTGTGATTATTTTATTGCCACTCCGGATTATTGTCTGGCAGAAGATGCCGGAAGCCGCATGTTCCGATGGCTTACGGATTCTTACGGATATGATATCCGTGAAGTACCGGACCTGTTAAAAGCACCTGTGGACAACGTGATCAAATTCACAGTGTATCATCCTTCGGCATGTGAAGAAATGTGTGCCCCGCTTTTCACTCCCACCTGGCAGACCAAGGCTAAAATCGCTTCCTCCGGCAAAGAATGGATGGACTGTAACCCGTTAGGTGTGAACAAAGGAACCGCTATTCGGTTTTTACAGGAATATCTTGGCATTGCCCCGGATGAAACCTGCACTTTCGGAGACAATCTGAATGATATAGAAATGCTTGAGAGCGCCGGAACCAGCTATGCCGTATCCAACGCAAGAGAGGAAGTAATCGCTGCCGCAAAGAGAACCTGTGCGCCTTATTGGGAAAACGGCGTGCTGCAGGTATTAAAAACTTTTCTGTAAGCTTGACACTGTCACAATAAAGCACTATAGTAAACAGGTAAATATTATATTCCGCTAGGGGAGCACATCGCTGAGACTGAAGTGTTGCAAGACTACGCCATCACTTCTAACCCTCACTACTTGAACCGGATAATACCGGCGTAAGGAAGCATAGATTTCATGCAGTTATTGTCTACGTGTACACTGCTGATAACAGTGTATAAGAGCCGTACATTATAAGAGTGCCGTTCAAGGCTAATTTTTGCATGGATACGATGTTGTCCCTCCTCGCGCATACGAAGGAGGATTTTTTTATGTTGTACAATGTTGTTGTGAATGACTGGGGCGAGACTACTTATGTCCCCACTGCTCTGGGCAATGTCCTGTTAGTGGTTGTCCTGATCGCTCTGCTGGCCGTGGCTGTTGTATTTGCCCGTAAGCAGAGAAATAAGACCGGCGCTGACGACGTTGATCAGAAAATGGCTCACAGTAAGCTGACCGTAAAGCAGTTGGCATTCTGCGCCATGGCAATCGCTCTTGGAACCGTGCTGTCTAATATCAAGCTGTTCCATTTTCCTACCGGCGGTTCCATTACGCTTCTGTCCATGCTGGTGATCTGCCTGCCCGGTTACTGGTTCGGTCTGGGTGCAGGTATCGCCACTGGAGTAGCTTACGGTGTGTTACAGCTTCTCATTGATCCCTATGTATTGTATCCCATGCAGTTGATCGTTGATTACATTTTGGCTTTCGGTGCTTTGGGATTGTCCGGACTCTTCTCCAATGCGAAATTCGGACTACTGAAGGGATATATCACCGCTGTGCTGGGTAGATATGTGTTCGCCGTGATCTCCGGATGGATCTTCTTCGGGGCGTATGCCTGGGAAGGCTGGGATCCCCTGCCCTATTCCCTCGCCTACAATGCGATCTATATCTTCGCTGAAGCGGCAGTAACATTACTGATCCTGTCCGTGAAACCGGTGCAGAATCTGTTCTCGAAATTAAAGCAGATGGCTTTAAATGATTAGGTAGATTGATAGTTTACGAAAGCATAGCCGCGCATATGCAAAATAAGAACCGTGATTGGGAGCTTGCTCACAAATCACGGTTTCTATTTTTGCTGACAATCTTATTTCGTGTTCTTCATGACATCTTTATTCTTCACAAGGTAATCGATCAAAGATACCACGGTGAGGATCAGTGCGATCCACATAATGATATTGGTAAGGATCTGCAGCTGCGGGAAGTTGGCGATCATCAGGCAGATCATGACCATCTGGAAGGTGGTCTTGAACTTGCCCCAGTAACTTGCGGCAATGACTACGCCATTGTCGGAAGCGATCAGACGGAAGCCGCTGATGATAAACTCTCTGGCGATGATGATGATGACCACCCAGGAAGGGATACGGTTCATCTCGATCAGTGCGATCATGGCGGAACATACTAACAGCTTATCCGCCAGGGGATCCATGAACTTACCGAAGTCGGTGATCAGATTATATTTTCTTGCAATCTTACCGTCGATCAGATCGGTGAGGCTGGCAATGATGAAGATAGCCAGTGCGATCATATCCGTCACAAAGGTGTTCTCGCCAAACCATCCGGCCTGACCTCCCAGTAACAGGATAATAAACGGTACGATCAGGATCACACGAAAAATAGTCAGCTTGTTGGGCAGATTCATTTTACTCATGATATATTTCTCCTATCAGATCATATTCATTGGAACCGGTGACCAGAACCTTGACAAAATCTCCGGTCATCAGATTCGCTGAAGTATTTACGAACAGATAGCCGTCCACATTAGGGGCATCTCTGTAGGTTCTTGCAACATAAGTCTCTTCGTCCGCAACCTTGCCCTCGATCATTACGGTCAGGATGTGTCCTACCATATCCTCCGCCTTGTCAAAGGCGATTGCCTGCTGTAATTCCATCAGTTCATCTCTCCGGAATTCCTTGACTTCCTGCGGTACCTGGTCTTCCATAGTGGCAGCGGGAGTATCTTCCTCCTGAGAATAGGGGAATACACCCAGACGGTCGAATTCCATCTCATTGACAAACCGATACAGCTCCTCGAAATCCTCCTGGGTCTCTCCGGGGAACCCGCTGATCAGTGTGGTACGCAAGCAGATATCAGGGATTTTCTCCCGAAGTTTCCCAATGATGGCACGAAGTTCTGCCTGGTCGGTACGTCTGCCCATTCGTTTCAACACATTGTCGGAAGCATGCTGGATGGGAATATCCAGATAGTTACATACCTTGGGTTCTGCTGCAATAGCATTGATCAGTTCATCCGTGATCTCCTCCGGATAACAGTATAAAATACGGATCCAGTAGATACCGGGAATCTGCGCCAGCTCATGTAAAAGTCCGGGCAACTCCTTTTTTCCATACAGATCCACACCGTACAGCGTGGTCTCCTGTGCTACCAGGATCAGCTCCCGTACGCCTTTATCCGCAAGTTCTCTGGCTTCTTTTAACAGACTCTCCTTGGGAACGCTGCGGTAATTGCCCCTGACCTTCGGAATAATACAGTAGGTGCAGTGTTTGTCACAGCCTTCTGCAATTTTCAGATACGCAAAATGTCCGCCTGTAGTGACAACACGGTTGGTCTCTGTCACAGGGGCGGCATTAATATCTTCATAATGGTTCTGTTTCTGTCCTGCCAGGATCTCCTCCAGGGCAGCTACGATCTCATCAATAGCAGTGGTTCCGATAATGGCGTCCACCTGCGGGATCTCCTTCTGGATCTCCTCGCGGTAGCGCTGGGCGAGACACCCGGCAGCGATCAGTGCCTTGACCTGTCCGCTGTCCTTCAGTTCTCCCATCTGCAATAATGTATTGATACTTTCTTCCTTGGCATCGCCGATAAAGCAGCAGGTGTTTACCACTACAACATCTGCCTCTGCTTCATCATCCGTGAAGGTATAACCTTTTTCCTGGAGCATGCCAAGCATCTTCTCGGAATCGACAAGATTCTTGTCACAGCCCAGGGATACAAACAATATCTTCATGCGTCTTATGCTTCCTCATCATCACCAAGGATCTTGATCTTACCCTGATTCAGCTCTTCTACTGCGATAGACAGGGGCTTATCCACCTTGGCTGTTACCAGAGGCTCGTCACCTGCGATGATCTGTCTTGCTCTCTTGGCAGTTGCCATAACGATAGAATAACGGCTGTTGACAACGGGTGCTTCGCCGGGCTCTACCTCGCTGTTTACTACTTTCATTAAGTCGGTATAAGAGGGATGTAACATTTTATTTTGCTCCTTTCGCGAAACCTTTCAGTTCCTCTCTGATCTCTGTGATAAATTCTACACGACGGGACGGTACATTTTTCGCTGCTTCCACATACTTCTGTACCGCTGCAGCACACTCATCCAGATCGTCGTTCACTACTATATAATCATAGGCATCCATGCCTTCTGATTCTTCATAAGCCCGTGCCAGTCTCTGTGCGATCACATCGGCTGTCTCGGTTCCTCTGCCCACCAGTCTCTTCTGCAACTCTTCTGCACTGGGAGGGGTAACGAACAGTAACAGGCTCTCCGGGAACTGTTCCTTGATCTTCATGGCTCCCTGAATCTCGATCTCTAAGATCACATCCTTGCCTGCCTGCATCTGCTCTTCCACATATGCTTTCGGCGTTCCGTAATAATTGCCGCAATACTGAGCATACTCGATAAATCCGTTTTTTGCAATATTTTCTTCAAATTGTTCTTTGGTGCGGAAGAAATATTCTCTTCCGTCCTGTTCTCCTTCACGCGGTCCTCTGGTAGTCATGGAGATAGACAATGCATAATTGTCATATTCCGATAACAGCTTTTTCACCAGTGTTCCTTTGCCGGCTCCGGAGAATCCGGAGATCACCATCAATATTCCCTTATTCTGCATCTTCTTCACTGTCCTCTTTTTCATCTTCCGGCCACAACGCCTGTGCTCTTCCCGCAATCGTCTCGGGTAAAAGTGCAGACAGCACGATCTGACTGTTCTCCATGACCAGGACGGATTTCGTCCTGCGTCCCTGTGTGGCATCGATTGCCAGTCCCGTCTCTTTTGCCTTCTGCACCAGGCGTTTGATAGGTGCGGATTCCGGACTTACTATAGCAATGATCTTATCTGTATTCACAATATTTCCAAATCCCACATGGATCAGTCGGTTCATCTGCTCACCTGCACCCATTTTCCTCTATTCAGTCTCCCCCATTCGCAAAACCGCACGATACATCGTGCTTCTCGCTGCTTCGCAGCTTGTTTTGCTCATTGTGGTCGGTGACTCTATTCGAGTCACCGGAAATTGATCTAAACTGCTTCCTGCATGCGAGCATGCCAAAGCAGCTCAGATCAATTTCGTCGACTGAATAATCACTCTTATTCAATATTCTGTATCTGCTCTCTGACTTTTTCGATCTCAGTCTTTAATTCAATGGCACAGTTGGAGATCTCCAGGTCATTAGACTTAGACAGAATCGTATTGGCTTCGCGGTTCATCTCCTGCGCCAGGAAGTCTAATTTCCTTCCGATGCTGCCACCGGCTGTCAGTGTATTCTTCGTGGTCTCAATGTGGCTGCGCAGTCTCACCAGTTCTTCATCCACGCACACCTTATCCGCGAAGATCGTCACTTCCGTGAGAAGTCTTCCTTCGTCCACTGTGGTATCACCCAGCAGTTCCTTCACCCGCTCTTCCAGTCTCTGACGGTACTCCGCGATGATCTGGGGAGAACGCTCTGTAATGAAATCTACCAGCTTCAGCATGCCGTCCAGTTTCGCGATCAGATCATCCCTAAGATGTTCCCCTTCGGTGATCCGGGTCTGTACGAACATCTCGCAGGCACCCTTTAAGGCTCTCTGCAGTTCCTTCCACAGCTCTTCCTCGTCGATATCCTGCTCTTCCATCACGAAGACATCCGGATACTTCGACAGGGTAGACACCCTGATATCACAATCCAGATCAAAATCGCTGGCCATCTGCTTCAGGTATCCCAGATACTCCGCTGCCAGTTCCTTGTTGTAACGGACGCTGGACGTGTTCTCGGAAAAATCTTCATAAGTAATGAACAGATCCACTTTACCTCTGGAAATGTAGTTCTTCAGTTCACTGCGGATCGCAGACTCGAAGAAATTCAGCTTCTTCGGCATTTTGATGTTCACATCAAGGTAGCGATGATTCACAGACTTCATCTCTACGGTAAACTTTCTGTTATTCTCGGCAGTCTCACATCTGCCAAATCCCGTCATACTCTTGATCATAGCTTCTCCTGTTGTAAGGGCGCTTAAAGCCTTCCACAATTTACGGTTTACGTTCTATTATAGAATAAAAAAGCTCTTTCCGTCAAGTGCAGGTGCCCTATTTCCACTCGTCATAATGCTCCAGAAAATGATGTTTCACACCGTCCTCTTTATAGGCGATGATCGTGCGCAGGTTGACATTCTCCACGCTCTTGAAAATGTTCCCTTCGATAAAGGGATTGGTCTGCTTCAGGGAAGCGATCAGGTTCTTGATCTCCATACGCTTGGAGGGACTGCTGCCATCGGTACGGCAGGTGGTACAGGTATCGGTAAAGCGGCAGGCACACTGGATAAAATGCAGATCGTTGTAATCTCTCCAGTGCTTGATGTCGTCCTCGCGGATCAGATACATGGGGCGGATCAGCTCCATGCCCTCGAAATTCGTGCTGTGCAGCTTCGGCATCATGGTCTGCACCTGTCCGCCGTACAGCATCCCCATGAGGATCGTCTCGATAACATCATCGTAATGGTGTCCCAGAGCGATCTTATTGCACCCCAGCTCCTTTGCATGGCTATACAGATAGCCTCTGCGCATTCGGGCGCACAGATAGCAGGGGGAATCCTCGATATCATACACCGCATCAAATATCTGGGATTCAAAAATCGTGATGGGAATATCCATCAGTTTCGCATTGTTCTCGATGATCTTGCGGTTCGCTTCACTGTAACCGGGATCCATCACTAAAAATACCAGTTCAAAGGGGAACTTGTTGTGACGCTTCAGCTCCTGGAACAGCTTTGCCATCAGCATGGAATCCTTACCGCCGGAGATACATACGGCGATCTTGTCGTTCTCCTGGATCATATCGTACTCATTGATAGCTTTGGCAAATCGGGAAAACAGGACTTTATGGAATTTTTTGCGGATGCTTTTTTCAATCTCCCGTGCCCGCTCGTTTTCTTTTTCTCCGGGCTGTTCCTTCTGCATCAGGTTCAGAAGCCACCCGGTATAGCCGCCCTGTAAGCTGTATACATCCATTCCCTGTTCCCGGAAATATTCTGCTGACACTTTACTGTTCTGTCCACGGCTGCAATACAGGATCACCTTTTTATCCCCTGCTGCCGCAGCCAGCTTGTCCACCAGTTCACATTCGGGGATTGCAATGGCTCCGGGAATCATTCCATAGTTTACTGCTTCATCCCCTCTGGTATCCACCAGAATGTATCGTTCAAGGTCCTGGGACTGTAGTTCTTCCCATGTGATCTCAATGGGCTGTATTGTCTCTTTTTCTTCCATTTTTATATTCCTTTACTCTGCCCGAACAGGCAGTCTATTGTTTTTCCTCTCTCAGTCTGCTACACTGTTGTTAAAAATATGGTAACTGAATCGTTACATTATACATTACATTCATAGAAAGGCATACAAATGATTCCTTATACTACTTTAGATTCCATTATAGCTCAAATGCCCGAACGCACCGGGCACACTCTGTTAGATGAAAAACAGGGGTGTGTAAACGGTTGTCGTATGGGCGTATCCCTCTATCGCAGCACAGAATATCACATGCCGCAAAAGCATGACGATCAGGAAGGCTTCTTCGTATTGGACGGAAAAGGATATGCTCTCGTCGGTGGCGAAGAAATCCCTCTGCTGCCCGGTACCGCCTTTATGGTACCTGCTCACACGGATCATGTGATCAGACGGGATCCCTCCTGTGACTGCTGTAAGGTTCTGTGGTTCCATGCCGCAGTAGAATGATCCTCAGTCTCCACATACCGCCAGAAGCTCCGGCAGCTGTGCCTGAAGTTCTGTCAGGCTGTCACACTTTTTGTCTACCAGCACAAGGATCTCTTCTGTGGGCGGCAGCTGATCCGGCACCATCACCGTATATAAGCCTGCCGCATAGGCGGATCGGATACCGTTGAAGGAATCCTCCACAGCCAGTGCCTGTCCGGGTGCAACGCCCAGCTCCTCGCATGCCTTCAGATAAATATCCGGTGCAGGCTTGCCATGCTCCACCATGTCGCCGCAGATAATTTTCTGAAAATAAGATGTGATACCTGCTCTGTCCAGATGCTCCATCACTGCCTCTTTTCGCGTGGAAGAAGCCAGTGCTACGGGAATACCCTGCTTTTTTAAATACTCCAGGATCTCATGTACGCCGGGTTTTTCCGGAAGGCCATCCCGTTCTTCCTTTTCCTGAAATCTACGGCTGCAGTCCTCATGCAATTCTTCAAAGGAGATGTCAATGCCCTGCTCTGCCTTTGCTGCCTCAAATACTTCCTTCGTGCCCTGTAAGGTTCTGCCGATGCAGGCTTTGGAGATCTCATCCACATTTTTAAGGCCCGTAGGCTCTGCCGCTTCTCTCCAACACTCCATGTAGATTCTCTCAGTGTCAAATAACACACCGTCCATATCAAATACTACTGCTGTTATTGTTTTTTTCATAATTCTCCTCACATCCAGAACACCATCGGATTGTTACCCATACCGATGATCCCCATCATTTTGCGCGTAAATAGTAATCGATGATATCTGTCTCTTCCATGGAAATATAAGTTCCGTACATGGCTATGTTGCAGCACAATACCCTGCTTCCCGCAGGGAAGATCATCTCATATCCTTTGGACGAAGCCAGCCCCGGATATCTGTCATCCGCTCTTCCGTAGGAAAAATAAGCAGCGGAATTACCTATCTTCAAAGGTTTCGGTGCCCCAATCCCTCCGGCGATCAGAGCCTCGTCCTTTTTCCATTCAAAAAAGCTCCAGTTCTTTTTCTCTCCGAGTTGCCTTGGTTCTCTGCTTCGTTCCGTCAGCAGAATCTTACCCTGTGTATTTAAAAATGTCAATGCTCCCATCTTTTTATCCATACGGATCTGGGCATATCCCGCTGTAATTTCCACCAGGGAAGGATTCTCCCGCACCGTGCATCTGAGGTCTCCTGCTGCCGTCACCGCCGCTTTCGGGAATTCACGACACTGCCCTTTGGCAAAACAAATCCGGAACAGATCCACCGCAAGGGGTGTGATCCGCAAGGTTCCGTAACTACTCAAAAGATCCACATAGCCCTTGCCCTTCATGACCATGCGCACAGCGCAGTCGATCCTGGAATGTCCGGCGGGCATCAGTGTTTTGGCATCCGGCATATCGCCGTACTCGCCGTTATTTTCTACCATCCGCGGCTCCTGTCTGCCGGTTGCTCTGCCAGCATTGCCGTTTTCTGCCCCGTATACTTTCGCAGGTGACGGCTGTCCCGTCCGCCTCGATTCAGGCCCCCCTGACTTTCCTGCTTTCTTCGGTGTAGCACCGTCTGTTGTCCCCTGACTGTTTCTTGTCACGATGATCTTCTTTGGGCCGTAACGCTCTCTGGTCACACGTTCCTTTTCCGCTTCCTGTGCCCTCTGTCTGTAGATCTCTTCTTTTGTCTTCTCCGGCTCTGCCTGTTTTACCACCGTTTTCACCGGCTTCTTCTGGGCATCTGCGGCAAGGCGCATTCTCTGCTTCTGCTCTGGGGATACCGGATCTGCGATCAGTCCGGTGAGTTTCCCCCGGTACAGCACCGTCAGTTCATGCAGAGCTCGGGTGGCTGCCACGTACAGCTGCTTCACATACCCGTCTTCCACCGGGTAATCTTCCTCCGAAGCGTTGAAGATCAGTACTGCATCGAATTCCAGACCTTTGGTGTATTTTAACGGAAGCACCATGACGCCCTCGCCGATCTCCCATTTCCCCGCATCTCCGGTATTCAGGTCCACGCTGCCCTGTAAGGCTGCTGTTACTTTTTCCGCCTCCGCTTCGTCAATGCAGACTACGGCAATGGTATCCAGCCCCTTGCTCTGCCATGCTTTGATGATCTGCTCCGCCTGTGTCACCTGCTCTGTAAAATCCACACATTTTTTCACCGTGACTGGTTCCCCATGACGTATGATGGGCTCCACCGGATAGACCGGAAAGCTTCCGTGATACAGAATGTCCGTGGCAAACTCCGAGATTTCCACCGTGTTACGGTAGCTTTTCTGCAAAATGCCGAAATAATCAAACTCTCCAGGCAGCATCAATTTCCGCAGTTCCGTCCAGTCGTTGAGACCGTAGCGGTCGGAAATATTCTGGGCCACATCTCCCATGATCGTATAGGTACATTTGCTCAGACAATATTTTAAAGACGCATAGGCCATCATGCCGAAATCCTGAGCTTCATCAATCACCACATGCCCCGTCTCCCGGATCACCGTGTCCTCCTTGATGCGCTTGTAGAGGTAGGCCATGGCCGCCAGATCATAGACATCGTAGACACCTTCCGGCACCTCGACCGTGAAATCTTTCTCCTGCTCTTCCTTCAGGAACTGTTCGTAGAGTTCCGCCACAGAGCCCTTCCATTCCCTTTTTCCGAAATAGGTCTCATAATAATGCTTGAGCTTCTGCTTTTCCGGCTGGGTATAGGAATAATATTTTCCGCTCAGCTCATTTTCCAGCCGTGCCATCAGATAATCCGTCAGTCTGCTGATTTTGTCCGCCCGGGACAGATCCTTTGTCTCTTTCAATAAGCGTGCAATGGTGGCCCGGTCCAGCAGCACTTTGCCAGTCTTTTCGATCACCACGTCCTCTCTGGGTATCGCGCGGTATTCGTAACGCAGGCAGAAATTCTCCAGCTCCTTAAACCAGACAAGAGTTCCCTTCACCGCCGGGGTCACACCTTTTACCACCGGCTTGATCTGCCAGGACTTGTCCCAGTCCTCGTACAAAAGCCTTACGAACAACTGCTCCATGGTCATCTGGGAGACACCGTAAACATTCAGTTCCGGCAGCACTCCCGTTATATAGTTTAAGAGCACCTGATTGCTTCCCACAATATAAAAATCTTCCGGTGCAAACTCCTGCTCGTAGTTGTACAGGATGTAGGAAATACGGTGCATGGCCACTGTGGTCTTGCCGGAGCCCGCCGCTCCCTGTACAATCATGTTGTGCTGGGGCTTTTTGCGGATGACTTCGTTCTGCTCCTGCTGGATTGTGGCAATGATCTCGCCCAGCACCGCCTTTTTGTTCCGCGCCAGATATTTTGTCAGCAGTTCATCGTTGGCCACCACATCCGAATCGTAGAAGTCCTTCAGCTCATCATTTTCGATCTCATAGGTGCGCTTCCGCGACAGGGTGATGTCGTATTTTCCCTCCCCCTTTACGGAATAAGAGACATCCCCCAGAGCGGCATCGTAATATACGCTGGCAATGGGTGCTCTCCAGTCGATGACCTCCGGTTCTGCCGGGTTATCCGCAATGACACTTCTGCCGATATAGTAGACCTCGTCTTTTTTCAGTTTTTTGTCCCGGAAATCGATTCTGCCAAAGTAGGGCTTTTTCCTCGCCTGTTCCGCCCGGCGCAGATCCTGATTCACGAACTTGAAGCGGGCATCCGCATTGTGCCACAGGGTCTGGGCTTCCTTGTCGTTCTCGTCGAATTCCTCCTGCATGGCATGCAGTTCTTCCGCCAGAGCCTGTACACTCTGCCTGTTGGCATCCACCTTGCGCTGTGCGATCTCTAACGTATGCTGTAATCTTTTTTCCTCATCCTGCCTCGTAATGCCGGGTAAACTGCTCATATTCTCTCCTGTTCAAAACCATAAAAAAGAAAAAGCAAAGGAAGCCTGTCGAAGACTTCCTTTGTATGTATTCTAAATCACATTTTACCAGTCAGAGCCCCAGTCATCGTATCCTGAGTCCCAACTGTCATTGGAATCCCATCCGGAATCCCAGCTGTCATCATCCCAGCTATCGTTATTATCATTGCTGTACTCATAAGGAGTGTAATAGGACGAATCCTCAAAATCCTCATATTCCGCATCGCTGTCATAGCTGTAGGAATCATAGTAACTCTCGTAATTGCTTTCCATCCAGGATTCATCCGGTGCATAGCGCCAGGAATCATTCTCCCATTCGTACCAGTTCCCATGATAATAGTAATAGTTCTGATCCTCATAGGTGTAATAGCCGTTATCCGGTCTGTTGTCAATCTGCCAGATAGAATAGGCGCCTGTAAAAATCGCCACCAGAGACAATGCTGCCATGATCAGGCAGAAAATTGTCAGAACCGTTTTTTCTATCTTTTTGCTCCGGGCTCTTTTCTTATTATAGGCGGTGTAATCTTTGGTTGGGCGGCTGGCAGGTGCCGCAGCTTTCGGCTGCTGGTGTGCTTTCTGCACTACCACTCTTTCCTTCATCTTCTGGTAAAGTTCGTTGACCGCATAGGCTTCATCGGTTCCCTTGTAACGTACTGCCCGGGTACCGTCCTCTTTATTCTTATAGACTACGAAGGTGCCATCGGTCTCATCCTTGTAAATACCGAAGGCTTTCGCGCCCTTGTAATCCTCTCCGATAAAGGTCCGCATGTCCTCCAGCGGAAGGTTCATCTCCTTTGCCCAGGCTTTCAGTTCCTCGATTGTCTGTGGTACACCGTTGGCATGGCGGTTGTAATTGTTGTTCACTCCTCCACAGTTCGGGCAGACCTGATCAAAATCGTTGATCCAGCTGCCGCACCAGTCGCATTTTATCTTCACGTTCCCCTCCTGAAAATACACGTTGCAATAGTTTCTGTTTTATTGTACCACGTTCTGCACCTGCTGCCAACCTAGGAAATTGCCAAAAGAATGCGGCTCTCCCTGAGGGTCTTGCTCTGGTCGTAATCATACTCTATGGTCTGGATACTGACATCCGGAAAACGGGCATGCAGCCGCTGCAAAATTCCCCGCTCGCAGACATGGCTGACCAGACATCCGAAGGGATGCAGGATCAGCACACTGCCACAGCCTTTTTCCACATATTGTATCACCTCTGCGGCAATCAGCCAGCCGTCTCCGGTATTGCAGCCCTCCGCCAAAATCCCCTGCACTTTCTCCTTCAGTTCCGGGAACGGCAGATCCGTCTGGAACCGGTCTGTCTCCCCGATCACCGTAAGCAGATGTTTTTGTGCCTCACACAACCGGTGGAGCACAAAGGCACAGGCTTTCGCCATGATGGGATTGTGCTGGTACTTTTCTGCCTTATACCGCTCTGTATCCACCAAATACAGACAGTAGTTGACGAAACCACCACTGTAAGGCTCCATTCCCTGCCAGAGCAGAAAACTTTCGATATCGTCATTTCCCAGTTTCGAATATTTCATATAGATCTCACCGGTGATGCCAACTCTCTTTTTCTTCCCGGGTGTCACCGGTACCTTCGAAAATACTTCGCAGGCATACCGGTAATTTTTCTCTCTGGTGTGTCGTCCGTTCCTGTGTCTCCGAATGCTCTCGCACAGTTTCTTTTCCACCTGACTGCGGATGCGGTCCGTCTCTCCCGGATTCTGTTCGTAGGGCTTCACCTGCTGGTACAGGCACATGATCAGATCGCCATAGCATCCGGCAGCGATCCCACCGGACAACAGTGACGGAGTAATGCGAAAGCCGGTATGTTTTTCTTCTCCCATGAGGTTCAGGGAGATTACGGGAATCTGGGCATACTCCAGCTGTCCCTGCTCTGCCATGCGGTACAGCACTCTCTGGAGCAGATTGTAGATATTTCCGGCCCTGCAGGCACCGCCCGCCTGGGGCTCCATGAAGGTGATCTCCTCCGGATCCCGTTCCCCGCTTTCCAGATATTCCAGGAACTGTGCAAGGATCAATACCGTCGGATAGCAATAGTCGCTACTGATATAGCGAAGTGCCAGAGTGCGGTCCTTCACCGGGTTCTTTAAAGTCTCGAAGGAATACCCCTCCGCCCGGAATGCCGCCTCCAAAAATACATTCGTGTACTCCAGCATCTCGCACAGCAGGATCGTACGGGTCTTCTTGTCATGACGTGTGAAATTTTTACATACTCTGTGCAGTTCCCCCATACGTTTTCCTCATCTGACCGGGTTGGTTTGTGTCCGAACATAAATTTACTATTTTATATTGTAAGCTGAATCGTTGGCCCGTGCAAGTGTACATCTGGTTTATTCTGGTTGTCTACCATCGTCTGTAAACTTTCAGGCACACAAAAAAAGTGGAAACCTTGTATTTTCAAGGTTTCCACGCTTTTCAAAAGAGCTGCTGACGGGAATCGAACCCGTGACCTCCGCACTACCAATGCGACGCTCTACCGACTGAGCCACAGCAGCATCACGTGACTGCTAACACAATCACCGTGATTCATTGTAACAAAGCAATCTATATTTGTCAACACAAATTTTTTCTTTTTTTGCTTTTTTTGCTACACTTATAACTATTTAGGATTTTTCTCGTCTTTCTGTGTCGCTTCCTGCTGCTCCAGGTCCTTCTGCTCCTTCCGCTTCAGGTAATCCGCCGCATCATCCGGTACGTCATCCAGATTCTCACTGCCGATATCCACCTGGAGAGGCTTTCTCTTGAAGAGGATATCATACATGACAGGGATGATGAACAGTGTCATCAGTGTGGCATAGGCAAGTCCTCCCGCCACTACGATCGCCATGCCTTTGGACATCTGGCTGGAGAGGTCATCTCCGAACAGGAGGCTTGCCATTGCCAGAATCGTGGTCAGCGCCGTCATCAGGATCGGGCGCATTCGGGTCTTACCGGTAGCGATCAGTGCCTCTCTGCGTTCCAGTCCTCCCACACGGAGCTGGTTCGCATAATCCACGAACACAATACCGTTGTTGACAACCGTACCCAGCAGCACCACGAAGCCCATCATACCCATAACAGACAGCGGCTCGTTCATAAGCAGTAATCCTATCAGGCCACCCGTGAACGCAAGAGGTACCGTGAACAATACAATAAACGGACTGAGCAGGCTCTGGAACTGTGCCACCATGACCAGGTAGATCAGAGCAAGACCCAGGAGCAATACCTTACTCATCTGGATCACCATCTGATTGACCATATCGGATTCTCCGGCAGTGTCAATAGTATAACCGTCCGGCAATTCATACGCATCGATCAATGGCTGCAATTCTCTGGACAGAAGGGTGGCATTGCTTCCCTCTGCCACAGTGGCTGTCACCGTCATGTAGCGGCTCTGATTCTCACGGTTGATGCTCTGCACACCCTCCTCCAGCTTTAGTGTGGCGAACTCAGACAGCGGATGATCCTCTGTGACAGTGTTGCCATTATCATCCGTAGTCTGAATCTCAAAATTATAGTCCAGGAGATTCTCACGGGTCAGCGGTTCTCTTCCATCCTTTACGACGATCTTCATATCCTCGCCGTCTATGGTCACAGTAGCGGCATCGGTACTCTCCGTCAGCTTTCCGTTCAGCTCGGAAAAAATCTGGGCAACCGTCAGCCCTTTGCGCATGGCGGCATCTTTATCCAGCACCAGACGGATGACCTGATCCGGCTCTTCCTGCCCGTTGGAAATATTTTCATAGCCCGGGATCGTAGCAGCCAGATCGCAGATGTCCTGCGTGATCTTCGTCAGGGTATCCAGATCATCGCCATATACCTTAACAGATAATCCTGAACCCATCATCGTGCTCATCTCAGACATTCCCGTTGATATCGTCAGTTCACAGTCAATATCCGCTGTGCGTTCTTCAATCTCCCTGCAGATTCTGTTTACTTCTTCTTTTCCGGCATTCTCATTTTCTGTCAGCACCAAAAATGTAAACTGATCGTAGGTGCTGTCTGACATACCGGAAGAAGAAGCCACCAGGGTGGTATCTCCACCTGCCATGGCACCTACATCTCCGATGCCATCTATGGTCGTCATGGCATCCAGCACCTGGTCAGCCCTCTTGTAGCATTCTTCCTTATCCGTATCCTCCGGCATCTGCACAGATATCTGAATCTGGTTAGATGTCATATCCGGGATCATGACGATACCCATCCGCATGACCGCCCAGATACTGTATACCAGCAGACCGATGGCAATGGCAAGGGGCACGACCTTCACTTTCAGGCAGAATGCCAGCATTTTTCCATAGATATCCTGCACCTTGTCAAAGAACGGATGCTTCTTCTCTTTGGAATTACGAAGCAGGGTCGAACCTGCTGCCGGCACTACGGTCATAGCGATCAGCAGCGATGCCGCCAGGGTAAATATGATCGTCAGGCTGATGGGCATCATCAGTTCGCGGACAGTTCCTGCGGTAAATACCATCGGCAGGAATACGCAGACTGTTGTCAGGGTGGAAGCAATAATCGCACCTGCCACCTGTTTCGTACCCTGTACCGCTGCTCTCGCCGCGCCGACTCCCTTAGAACGCAGGCGATAGATATTCTCGATCACGACGATGGAGTTATCCACCAGCATACCGATTCCGAGTGCCAGACCCGATAACGACATCATGTTCAGTGAAATATCTGTAAAATACATTAATATCAATGCCGTCAGAACAGACAGGGGAATGCTGACAGCTACAACGATGGTGGGTTTTACATCCTTTAAGAACAACGCCAGGATCAGGATTGCCAGTGCCGCACCTACGATCATGCTCTGCAATACGCCATTTATGATCATAGTTATGTAATCGCCCTGATCCATCAGTGTCAGTACCGACAGTCCGGGATACTGCTCTTCCAGCTCTGAAATTGCAGCAGCGATATTTTTACTCACCTCATTTGTTCCCGCTGTGGAACTCTTGAACACAGACAGTACCACTGCACTCTGACCATTCAGTCTGGCATAGCTGTCATCGGCGTTATCGATCACCGTGATGTCAGCCACATCGCACAGCCGTACATCCCCGATATCTTCGATATTGGTAAGTACGATATTGGACAGTTCGTCCACACTTTCATAATTGCTTCCGACCTTAAGCAGCCAGGAATTGTCCTCCGCATCATCCAGATATCCTGCCGGCATGGCAAAATTCTGTGCATAGATCAGCTGTGACAGTGTCTGCATATTCACCAGCTGGTCTGCATTGGCATTACGAAGTGCCTCTGCCTTCTGTGCCTCAAAATTCTCCAGAGAGGTATTATACTGATCCCAGCCGTCTGCCAGCTGCTTTTTCGCATCCGCAATGGAATCCCAGCCCTCTGTGATCTGGTCCTGGGCAGAATCCAGGCTCTCCTTGTTGCTGTCAAGGGTTGTCTGGGCGGAATTCAGTGCACTCTGTCCGGAAGAGATCTGTGCAGAAGCCGCACCGAAGCCTGCTGCCGCCTCGATTTTTGCCTTTTCAATATCCGTATAGGAGACACCACTCTTCTTCAGCTCCGCTTCTGCTGCGGATACCGCTGCCTGCACGCCGGCTTTCTCGACCTGAAGGCTGTTCAGGGAAGATACGTAGTCCTTATACCCGGATAACAGAGCCTTCTGGGTCTGATATCCGTCTGCTGTTTTCTGCAAAAGCTCTTTTCGCCCTTCGGGCGTCAGGGTATCCCATGTTGCTTCATCTATCCCGAGACTATGAAGGCTCATAGCGGGATTGACGGCAGCAAGCGCTGAATTTACGTATGTGCTGTTCTGGTCCGTCAGATTCATTAATGAAGATGTCAGAACTGTACTCATCTGATCTAATCCGGCTACTACATTCGGAATATCATTTGTAGTCTTGCCCTGTTCTTCCAGGGATTTTTCTATCTGTGTGATCGTCGCTTTCAGCGATGCCTCCTGCGCCTGTAACGTCAGCAGGTCTGTCTGCAATGCGTTCAACTGATCCAGTGCCTGGCTGGCGGTCGCCAGCTTATTCTCGGTATCCTTCTTCTGATCCTCCAGGGAGTCCTTGGCATCTTCCAGTTTTTCTTTCTGCTCGTCCAGTTCCTTCTGCGCATCGTCTAACTTCGTCCTGCCGTCATCGATATCCTTCTGTCCGTCGACCAGCTCCTGCGTGCTGTCTGCCAGCTTCTGCTCCGATTCCAGCAGCTGCTTCTTCGCATCATTCAGCTGATCCACCGCATCCGCAAAAGCATCATTGGTCTTTGCCAGGATTTTCTCGTTCAACACATCAATCTTATCCTGATTCAGATCCACAGAGATGGAATTCTCCACAATTCCGATGTCAGAGATACTGGTCACACCCTCCTGCCGTTCCAGATAGGGGATCAGCGTGTCCTCGACAAACCGCGAAGTCTCCTGAATATCCTTACCCTCATAGGATGTCGCCAGATATACGGAAGCCATCATATCCATGCTGATCTCCATGATATTCGGAGAACCGCATTCCTCCGGCAATGTCGATTTTACACTGTCCAGAGCGCTCGATACCTTTACCATGGCGGAATCCATATCCGTTCCGTCTGCGAATTCCAGTTCTACGATCCCGTAGTTTTCATAGGACATACTGTATACATTCTTTACACCGGAAATGGAGCCCAATGCGCTTTCCACAGGTTCGCTCACACTGGACTCCACTTTCTCCGGACTCGCTCCCGGATAAGTCGTGATCACCAGTAAATACGGCAGACTCATCTTAGGCAGAAGATCCGTTGTCATTCCCGATAAACTTACAAATCCCAGAATAATGATGGCAACTACCATCACCAGAATTGTAAACGGTTTTTTTACACTAAATTTTTCCATATATTTCCGCGCCTTTCCCACGTAAGCATCTGTATAGTAGTATGTTACCACTAACGGATTGCGAAAATCCATTAAATAAATCTAAAATTTCGATTCTTTGCTTAAAAAGCTGCGGATTTTCTGCTTTGCACGGGTCAACGCATTTTCTGTTGCTTTTTCACTCCTCCTGAGCACCTTCGCAATCTGTGTGTAGCTCATTCCCGTAATATAGAGATCCAGCACCTGACGCTCCAGCTCACTCAGCTCCGTAGCGATCCTTTTCTCCAGATAGGCCACTCTCTCCTTATCCAGGAAAAGTTCCTCCGGATTCCTGCCGGTCTTATCCGTCAGAAGCTCCGCCAGCGTCTGTGTCTCCGGATCCCTGTCCTCTTCCATTCTTCCATGGCTGTCCAGGGAGACATAGGTATTCAACGGTGTGTGCTTCAGCCGCTGCGATGCCTGCACCGCCGTATACATCTGTCTGCTGATACACAGATCCGCAAACGTGTAAAAGCTGGCGTCTCTGCCGCAGTCGTAATCCCGCACTGCCTTGAACAGACCGATCATCCCCTCCTGGATCAGATCCTCGCTGTCTCCGCCCAGGATATACATGGATTTTGCTTTGCTGCGCACCAGATTTTTATACTTATCACAGATGTAGTCCATCACCTGCCTGTCGCCTTCCCGCAGTTGGTCGATGAGCTCCTCATCTGTCATATCTTCATACTTGAAATGCTCTGTCATTCTTTCCCCTTTGCTATCCTGTTCCCGGATGCAGCGTCCTGTTATGCCTGCAGTCTCTGACGTACGATCTCGTAAGCCAGTACACCTGCTGCTACGGAAGCATTGAGGGAATCGATATCCCCCTTCATGGGAATCGATGCCACCATGTCGCATTTTTCCTTCACCAGACGGCCTACGCCCTCGCCCTCGTTGCCGATGACCAGACCGATGGGGCCCTTCAGATTCAGATCGTACATGGTAGTACCGCCCATATCCGCGCACACGAACCACAGACCTTCCTTTTTCAGGTCTTCGATGGTCTTCGCCAGATTCGTCACCTTTGCCACCGGCGTATAATTCAGTGCTCCGGCGGAGGTTCTCGCTACCGTAGCGGTCAGTCCCGCTGCACGGTTCTTCGGAATGATGACACCATGGGCACCTGCCAGATTGGCAGTACGGATGATAGCTCCCAGATTATGAGGATCTTCAATATTATCCAGCAGGAAAATAAAGGGCGGTTCACCCTTTTTCTTCGCTGCTTCCAGAATGTCATCCACCTCCGCGTACTCATAAGCCGCCGCATAAGCAATGACGCCCTGATGTTTTCCGGTCTCGGATAACTGATCCAGACGCTCCTTGGTCACATACTTTACTAACGTGTCATGTTTTTTTGCTTCTCTTTTAATGGTCATCATCGGACCGTCCTGACAGCCATCCAAAATGAACAGCTTGTCAATGGGTTTGCCCGAACGATACGCCTCGATCACGGCATTTCTGCCCTCTATGGTAAATTCCTGATATCCCATGCTTGTCCTTTCTTAGTACGTATTACTTTCTCATTATGCATTACTTTTCTGTCACATGCGTTACATTACACTCAGATCTCCAGACCTGCCAGGCGGATACCGTTTTTGATCAGCTCAAGCATCCGGTCTGTCTGTCCTGTCAGGTACAGATACCCCATCAGTGCTTCAAATCCGGTAGCTCTGCGGTAGTCTGCCACAGAAGCATTTTTCGCCGTGGTGTAGGATTTGGCATTGCGTCCTCTGCGGTACACCGCTTCCTCGTCCTCCGTCAGCTCCGGAAGCAGTGCCTCGATCATTGCGGACTGCGCCGGTGCTTTTACATAGCGTGTTGTCTTTTTATGCAGGTCATTGGCGGAGCGGTTGGCACGTTCCACCACAATGCTTCGGATCACCAGTTCATAGATCCCGTCTCCGATGTAGGCTAATGTCAGCGGAGAATATGCCCGGACGTCCTGCCCTTCGCAGTCGAAGGTCTGCTTGATCTTAGTAAGAAGGGTTATGCTCTCTTCCATTTTACACCCTCTCTGGTATCTTCCAGTACAATGCCCTTAGCTAACAGTTCATCACGGATCTCGTCGGCTCTTGCGAAGTTCTTCGCCTTTCTGGCTGCCTGACGCTCCTCGATCAGTGCCTCGATGTCGCTGTCTAACATCTCTGCTTTTTTGTCCACGATCAGTCCGCAGATATCGGACAGGGTCACGATCTCCTGCTTTAATGCTTCCAGGAATGCCTTGCTGCTCTCAGCCTTGGCATTGGAATTCACGAATTTTACCAGTTCAAAAATAGCTGCCAGTGCATCTGCGGTGTTAAAATCATCATCCATAGCTTCGTCGAACTTGGTCTCAAAGCCCTGTGCCTCGGTGAGTAAGTTCTTCTCTTCCCCGGTCATTTCGGTATCTGCTGCCTTGTCCAGTAAGAACTTCAGATTGTCCACGCTGGTGACGATTCTCTCATAGCCGTTCTTCGCAGCTTCCATTAAGTCAGCGCTGAAATTCAGCGGGCTTCTGTAATGCGCGGACAGCATGAAGAAACGCAGTACCTGCAGATCATATTTTTCGGAGATCTCACGTACGGTGAAGAAATTGCCCAGGGATTTGGACATCTTGCGGTTGTCGATGTTCAGGAAAGCATTGTGCATCCAGTATTTTGCAAAAGGCTTGTCATTGGCTGCCTCGGACTGTGCGATCTCATTTTCATGATGAGGGAAGATCAGATCCTCTCCGCCGGCATGAATATCAATCTCTTCGCCGAGATAACGCTTACTCATGACGGAGCACTCGATGTGCCAGCCGGGACGTCCCTGGCACCAGCAGGAATCCCAGTAAGGCTCGCCTTCTTTTTTCGGTTTCCACAGTACGAAATCTAAGGGATCTTCCTTCTGGTCCTCACCGGAGACTAACAGAGAACGGTTACCGCCCTGTAAGTCGTCCAGATTCTTATGAGAAAGCTTGCCGTAGTCCTTGAAGCTTCTGGTACGGAAATATACGGTACCGTCTGCAGCAACATAAGCATGTCCCTTATCGATCAGGGTCTGGATCATGTCCAGCATACCTCCGATCTCCTCGGTAGCCTTGGGGTTCTTGGTAGCGGGCTTGATGTTCATGCCCTCCATGTCCTTTTTGCACTCTGCAATGTAACGCTCAGAGATCACGCCGGGCTCAACGCCCTCTTCGTTAGCTTTTTTGATGATCTTATCGTCCACATCCGTGAAGTTGGATACATAGTTCACTTCATATCCCTTGTATTCCATGTAACGGCGCACGGTATCAAATACGATCATAGGACGGGCATTTCCGATATGGATCAGGTTGTATACGGTAGGTCCGCAGACATACATTTTTACCTTGCCGGGCTCTAAGGGCTTGAATTCTTCTTTTCTCTTGCTTAAGGTGTTGTAGATTTGAATGCTCATTGTTTATCCTTTCCTAATTGCGATTTTTGCAATGATCTATCTTTATTTTATCACACTGTCTTGTCATTTTCTGCAGATCGGGTCTGTTCCCCGGCCTCCGCACTCATTACCACCAGCCTGCGCAGCTGCTTTAATTCATCTTCCATTTCCAGTACCCGGTTGGTCAGTTCGGAATTCTCACGCTGCAATACCGTGATGTCTTCCCGTACCGGGTCGGGGAGATCCGTCTGGTTCATGGTCTCCTGGGGAAGGCTTGCGTTGTTGCGCTTTACCACGCGCCCCGGTACACCTACCACCGTGGATCCGGGCGGCACTTCGCTTAAGACCACGCTTCCGGCACCGATCTTCGAATTATCTCCGATGGTGAAGGATCCCAGGACTTTCGCTCCCGCACTGATCATGACGTTGTTGCCGATGGTGGGGTGACGTTTGCCGTGTTCCTTGCCGGTACCTCCCAGGGTCACGCCCTGATACATTGTCACATTGTCGCCGATAATGGTGGTCTCACCGATGATGACACCGTTACCGTGATCGATGAAAAATCCTTTGCCGATCTGTGCACCGGGATGGATCTCGATGCCGGTCTTGCGCACGCCCCGCTGGGAGATATACCGCGCCCAGAAATAATGTCCGCTCAGATACAGCTTATGCGCCAGTCTGTAATGGAGCATGACCTTGAAACTGGGATACAAAAGAACCTCCATGGAGGAATGGATCGCCGGATCACGTTCCTTGATAATACGGACTTCTTCTTTTAAATTTTTGATGATGCCCATGTTCTCACCTCGAAAAAAATACCGCGAACAAACTCTTCTCTTAGAGACGAATTTATCCGCGGTTCCACTCTACTTAAGGGACAATGCCCTTCACTCTGGCGTAAAACGCCGTGCACATAACGGGTGCTTACCGGATCCGGATACTTATATCTGTTCCCCGGATCAGCTCACAGGCGCACTTCCTTTTCCTCAGACGAAAGCCGCTCCCAGCTTCTAACAGCTTCTCTCTGGCGTCCCACCGAAAAGTACTTTTCCTGCTCTATGCCTTTACTGCATATATGATAATTCCTACTAAATAAGATATGCAAAAATACTGGTTTTGTCAACCCCGGAGTTTCCTACATCACTGCTTTTTCCAACGTTTCCCTCACATATTCATTCAGTGACATCTGGCATGCAGTCGCATGGATCACAAGCTGCTTATGAGTCTCAGGCGCGATCCGGATATTAAAGCTTCCCTTGTATGCTTTTTCCGGAGCTTTCCCCTGTCCTTCACACAGTTGCAGATAATCATCTACCGCCCCATGAAAATCCTCTACCAGACTCCTGGCATCGGTCCCCTCATAAGAGATCAGGGAACGAATCCCCATTACCTTTCCGAAAAAAATCCCATCCTCCTCGGAAAATTCTACGCTGCCGACATACCCTTTATATTCCATCGTATTTTTCAAATCAATCCCTCCTGTTCCAACAGATCACATAATTGTCTGACCTGGTATGCTTTCAATTCCTTTTGCGGATGTGGCTTATGCAGTAATATACTCCCGTGCTCCTCACTGGTAAACATCACTCTGGAACCGCTGGTTTTCCCCTTATTGGATTTCGTAAATTCCAGATAATCCAATAAAATTAGTTTTTCCTTTTGTCCCATTTGTACCCCTTGTTAATTATATTATATTTTTTCTGCTTGCTTTTTGCAACTGTTTTTAGTTGCATAAATGAAGTTAAAAACATATTTTCTACTTAATTTCAATGGATTGGAAAATTTCTCCGAAATTGGATTCTCATAGAAAACAGATCTGATAATAGAAAAAGGCCCTATGCCATTTATATTAGCATAGAGCCTCTGTAATCACAATAGTATTTTGTCAACCCCTACTCCTTATAATCCTCGATCATAGCTTCGATCTCAGCGATCTGCGCTGCGCTGAGCTTCTTGCTCTGGATAAATGCTGCGATCATCTTCGGCAGCGAACCGCCATAAGCCTTCTCCACGAAAGCCTCCCCCTGGGCTCTGTGGTATTCCTCCTTATTCAATACGGAAGATACTATGGCATTCTCATTTTTGAAAATACCGTTCTCACAAAGCTTTTTAATAAACGTATAGGTAGTGGATTTCTTCCAGCCGAACTTCTCCGCGCACTGTTTTACCAGTTCTCCGGAACCGATGGGTTCCTCCTCCCAGATCAGCTCAGCAAATTTGTATTCTGTCTCCGTCATCTGATACATTCCCATTCCTCCTTGTATCCTTCTTAATCCAGCACTTGCCAATTATGCAATCCTATTGGCTTTTTTGCACTCATAACATTATAAAAGGTCGATGGTATACAGACCTTGTTCTAATTAAAGTCTATATCCTATCGACCCATTTGTCAAGTTCTTATTTTCCGAAATTATCAGCTCTTCGGGCATCCGCTGCAGCTTCCGCAGCCGCCCTGCATCGCCTGTGCCGTAAGATCAAACGGCGTAGTCACCAGACAGATTGCCTGAGAGGAGATTCCCTCTCCGCTGCCGGTGAATCCCAGTCCTTCCTCCGTGGTAGCCTTCACATTGACCTGTCCCACATCGATCAGCAGGGCTTTCGCGATATTTTCCCGCATGGTATCGATATGCGGGCGCATCTTCGGTGCCTGTGCAATGATCGTCGCATCGATATTTTCGATAAACACATGATTTTCTTCCAGCAGCTCGCCCACTTTTTCCAGCAATTTTATGGAAGAAATACCCTTGTACGCGGGATCTGTATCCGGGAAATGTTTCCCGATGTCCCCCAGCGCCGCTGCTCCCAACAGCGCATCCATGATCGCATGGAGCAGGACATCCGCATCCGAATGTCCCAAAAGTCCCTTTTCATAAGGTATTTTCACGCCGCCGATGATGAGGTCTCTTCCCTCCACCAGACGGTGTACGTCATATCCCATTCCGATTCTCATACTTACAACCTTTCCGCAGACGCTATTTTTAAAAAAATACCGGCATCCCTGTGTCTCACCGGCTTCTCCAACCAGCCAGTCCCCAAACCGTTCTGTCCCGTTGCGGCCAGTGCCGGGCGCCAATATCGTCTGCAATATGCCAAATCTCTGTCATTATTGTCTCGCCACAGCACAATCCATCAGATCCTCCGTGCTGTCGAATACATAGACGGTATAACTGCCGTCCTCATATACCTTTTCGCCCTGATTTAATGCCGGAGCCTCTGCATATTCCGCACACTCCTCCGCCGTCAGGAGCAGGAATGTCTCCCCGGCATGATACCCTTCCTCATAATATTTCATAGGCGAAGACCACTTGAAATACTCCAGGTGCTCGGGATCTCCGATGTTGCCGATCTCCACTTCACCATTCGTAAGCTCCGTGATGATATTGGCATTATTATAAGTAGCGAAGCCGAAATCATATCCGTTCCCCGCAAGGAATTCCGCCACTGGACGCTTCGTCTCGTTCTTGTCCACCGTCAGGAAAGACATCACCGTTTTCCCCGTTCCGAGGATCAGACAGATAGTAAGCAGTGCCGCCACCGCAAATCTGTCAAAGGGCATTTTTTCCTCTTCCAGATAAAAACACAATACCGGCAGGGCGAAAATGAAGATCGTGATATAATACCGCGGCACCATGGTACTGGTGGTAAAAATAAACACAAACAGATTCAGTACAAAACTGACTTTCAAAAACAGTGTGATCAGACTGCGAAATCCCGTGACACGCTGCATTTTCCCGCTTTTGACCGTAACGTATCCGTAGATGCCAAGCAGCACGAAGGCTGCCATCGTCACAACACCCCGCAGGGATAAAAATCCCTTATCCGGAATATAGCCAAAAAGCATCAGCAGACACCCCACCGCATTTTGGATCCGGTCAAATAACACACCGTGATACAATGCGATGAAGTTCGTGGCGCCATAGGTCTGGAATACGTATTTGTGACTGATGAACACTACATTGATGCCATATCCCACGACTGCGAAAAATGCCCCTGCCAGACTATAGAGAAAATACCGCATCCTGTCCGTAGAAAATAGAGTTTGGAAATGCTCCTTTGTCATCTCTCCTCGGAAACTCTGAAATTCCTCACCGCCCAGCAGATAGAAAAAGGAAGTCAGTACCAGAGGACACTGCAATGCCAGCAGGTAACGCACGCCGGACATTCCACAGACGATAGCAAGCAGCACATAGAATATCCACAGGCTGACCTTGCGTTTTGCATGATATTCTCCGCTACACAACCGCAGATACATACCGAAGAACCACAGCACCAGGATCACGTGGGACATGTAGGTATTACCCATCTGCATATGCGTCATCATAGTCTCGGAAAAAGGCAACAGCAGCAGACAGGAGCTTAACACTGTAAGTCCGCGGGATACTTTTAACGGCTTCATAAAATAATAATAGGAAGCCAGCATCAATCCATAAAATACCAGGTTCGTGATCGTGCGGATCACATGCCAGTTGCTGCAGATGCGAAACAGCGGTCCCATGATCAGCTGTGTATACAACACGCGGAATTCCGTGGAATAATACCAGTTTGTCGTGGAAAAAATGTGGTGTTCTTCGGAAAGGATCCGGGAAAAGATCATCTCCGCCGCCATATCGGAATCCAGCCAGTGATCCTGACTGATGATATTCAAGCCAAGCAGGAGCAGAAGCGTCGCTCCCAGCAAAATATATGGTATCTGTTTTTTCAGTGTTTTCATACCGCAGACCTTTCTGTTATTGCCTATGCATTCTTCCCTAACTATACACGATTTGCCGCAAAAGCACAACTGCGGCTTTTGCGGCAAATCTACAAGTTTTCTCATTAAATTAAGATCGTTTTCTCTTGGGGAAGCTGTTACCGATGCCCGGCTCTTCCCGTTTCTTTCTCTTTTTCGCTTCTCTCTCCGCTCTGTCCCCAGAGTATTTGCGGTCAGCCGTCTTTTTGTCACAGCCGCCCCATTTTCTTCCATCCTCACGGTTTTCATCTCTGCGGCGTCTTCTGTCCTCACCGAAACCGGTGCTGCCATCGTCTCTGCGATCTCTGTCACTGCGGCCGAATCTTCTGCGTTCCCCGTCTTCACGGCCAAGCTTCCGTCTTCCGTCTCCTCTGCCGAAGCTGCGACCTTCACCATCGTCTCTGCCGGACCGGCCTCTGTCCCCGAAGCGATTGCCACGCTTTGTATATTCATCTGCGGCGATCTCCTCGCCCTTGTCACCGACCTGTAATTTCAGCATGGCAGCTGCCAGCTCCAGTGCATCACAGCCTTCCTCTTCCATCTTCCGCTGTAAAAAGCTCTTCATCAGCTCGATGTCTTCATGCTCATGCAGTTCCCATGCCTTGTTCAGATATTTGTCTGCTTTCGCTTTCAGCACCTTCGCAGCACCGGGAAGCTTTTTCTCCGTGATGGTGGTGTGGCAGACTCTCTCGATCTCGCGGATCTTGTAGATCTCCCTGCTATTGGCAAAAGTGAAGGATCTGCCCTTTCTGCCGGCACGACCGGTTCTGCCGATACGGTGCACATAGTACTCGATATCCTGCGGAATATCGTAATTGATGACAGCTTCCACATCATCCACATCAATACCTCTGGCTGCCACATCCGTAGCGATCAGGATACTGGTTCCACCGTTACGAAAACGCTTCATGACCGCGTCACGCTGCGCCTGGGACAGATCTCCATGCAGTCCTTCCGCCTGGAATCCCTGCTCCTTTAATAAATCCGACAGCTCGTCCACCTTTTTCTTCGTATTACAAAAGATCAGGGTCAGCTTCGGCTGATAATACTCTAACAGTCTTACGCAGGCGGCATCCTTGTCCTGATTTTTCACACGGTAGAATTTCTGGGATACCAGGGGAATGGTCAGCTCCTGCGCTGCCACCTTTACTAATTTCGCATCGTTCTGGAAACGGTCTGTGATCTCCAGGATCGGCTTCGGCATGGTCGCGGAGAACAGAGCGGTCTGGTGCTCTCCGGGGATCTGACCAAGGATCAGCTCCATATCCTCACGGAAGCCCATGTTGAGCATCTCATCCGCTTCATCCAGTACCACCATGTTCACCAGATCCAGCTTAATGGTGCGTCTGCGCATATGGTCCATGACACGTCCCGGGGTTCCCACGATGATCTGCACGCCCCGCAGTCCCGCGATCTGACGGCTGATATCCTGTCCGCCGTAGACCGGCAGCACCTTAATGCCGTGCATGTATTTTGCGATCTTCCGCAGTTCTTCCGCTGCCTGGATCGCCAGTTCTCTGGTGGGGCACAAGATAATGGTCTGTAACTTTTTCACATCCGGATTGATGTGCTGGATCGCCGGAATGCCGAATGCAGCAGTCTTGCCCGTTCCGGTCTGTGCCTGTCCGATAATGTCCTCACCCTGTAATAAATAGGGAATCGCCTGCTCCTGGATCGGAGACAGCTTCTCAAAACCCATCTCACGAATCGCACGGACGATACGGTTATCCAACAACGGCTCGATCGATGCGATACCGTCCTGCTCCTTTACCTCTTCTACTTTTTCCACTTCTTCATTTTCCAAAAAATAACTCACAAAATACTCCTTTTTAGCACAAAAAAAGAAATCATTGCGATGCGCTTCTGATTTCTTCCATCAAATCTCAACAACATTTCGTAGTATAGCACGGAAGCATTGAAAAAACAAGTAAATTCATGTACTATATAGAAAATAAACCACTTTAGAGGTCATTATGATACAGACATTACACATCGTACCGGAATATAACGAAGAACTGATCTATCCCGCCATCTGCAAAAGTATGGAGGCTTTGAACATCGCCGCAGACTTGCGCCCGGAGATGAAGATCGTCATCAAGCCGAATCTCGTCATGGCGAAATCCCCGGATTTTCCCGCCACCACGCATCCGATGGTGGTAAAAGCAGTGATCCGGTGGCTCCGAGAGCAGGGCATGCAGCACATCACCATTGCGGAAAGCTCCGGTGGTCTCTACAATGCCGAAGCCATGAAGCATGTGTATCACGTATGCGGCATGGATACTCTGGGCGAAGGTGCAGAACTCAACATGGACTTTTCCGCACAGACCGTGAATTGTCCGGCAGGATTTAAAAATCACAGCTTCCACCTGATCACTCCCATCGTGGAAGCTGACTATATCATTAATATCTGTAAGCTGAAGACCCATGCCATGACCGGCTATTCCGGCGGCATCAAGAATCTCTTCGGTACCATCCCCGGACTGGAAAAGCCCCAGATGCACTACCGTTGGCCGGAGATCGAAGATTTCTCCAACATGCTCTTAGAGCTGGCTCAGACTGTGGCTCCACAGCTTACAGTCATTGACGCCATCGATGCCATGGAGGGTAACGGTCCCACCGGCGGCACTTCCCATCCCCTGCATATGCTGCTGGCGGCAAAAGATTTCTATACCCAGGACTGCTTCGCCGCAAAACTTATGGGATTAGAACCTACAGAGATCGTCATGCTGCGTCAGGCACTGGAAAAAGGTCTGGCTCGCCCTAAGGAGTTGGCGCTTGTGGGAGATCCGGTTCCGGAAGGCTTATCTCCTTTTCAGAAGCCGGATACCATAAAATTAGATTTTACCAACGGTGTGCCGAAATTTTTACGCAAGCCTTTCATGTTCGTGGCTTCCCGACTGTTGAAATCCTATCCGCAGCTGACCCCGGAGAAATGCGTGGGATGCGGAAAATGTGCGGAAAGCTGTCCGGCACATGTCATCAGAATCGAAAATCGCAAGGCGAAATTCAAGAGAAAAGGCTGCATCTCCTGCTTCTGTTGTCAGGAAATGTGCCCCATGAAGGCTATCAGTGTAAAGAAAGCCCTGTAATTTCCTGCTTTTTGCTATTATTGTTCTAATTGCATACAAAATTTTTACAAAAATATCAAAAAACGTGTTGACAAAGTGGGACACGCATTGTATACTGAACAGGTCGGTTGCAAGAGCAACGAAATGGAATCTTAGCTCAGCTGGGAGAGCATCTGCCTTACAAGCAGAGGGTCATAGGTTCGAGCCCTATAGGTTCCATTCCAACTTCGGTTGGTCATATGGCGAGATAGCTCAGTTGGCTAGAGCATGCGGTTCATACCCGCAGTGTCGAGGGTTCGAATCCCCCTCTCGCTATTAGGTTAAAAGGGTCGGAAATGCTGATAAATACAGCGTTTCCGATTTTTTTGATTTCTCAAAGTATCAAATAATATGTTTACTTTTGTTTACTTCTGGATTTCTGACGGTGATAATGGTTAAACCAGAGTTTAAAATGCGCCGGTTTTCTCCTCTTAAAACCAGGGTTAAGAAGCCTAAAACAAAAGGTACGAAAGCTGACTCCGTGGAAAAAGTTACGGTTGCCGAACTTCTTCCCTCTTTGGAAAATACGGTTTTAAATAAAAATTAAACTTTAGCATCACCGCTTTCAGCATTCTGATAGACAAAGGAATTAGTGGTCATGGTGATTTCATCTAATATAGCCAGATTTCCGCTTTTCTTTATGCACATTGTTATTTAATAATTTGGACTTGCACACCGCCAAACCCGTTACTGTTCCAAAACAAACTGCTCTGTCTCAGGGTTCCACTTTAATACTGCTACGATTTCTTCAGAACTTATCAATTTATCCTCAGATGCCACAATAATCAAATCATCTACTATATCCATATAATAAAAAGATTCATCTCCAATGATCTTTAGCGCATCTATCGGAATTTCTACCCATTGACTGCCTTCGACAGCTAAAAGCTGAATTTCCTGTGTTGATATTCCTTGATATGTTGTGGTTTTTGATACCAATATTCTGCTTTGTCCGTCACTCGCTTGAATACAGTTTATAACTACTTTATCAGCCGCAAACTCCTTATATGCTACCATTTCTAATGAATCAGCATCTAAAAGGATACCCACCGTTTTATCCAATCCTGCAACATGAGGGGTATTCAAAATCTTGCATAACACGAATATTTCACTGGCATTATCTTGCGAGAAAGAACCAAAATCAATCCGAACTATAACAATATCTAATGCACTGATGTTACCTTCTTCGTAATTCTCTGCTACCTTTTCTATAATCCTGTTATTAAGCTCTGAGACCATATCAGCACTATCCCTGGATTTCGATATTCCACACGCATTGATGCACATCAGCATAAACAACACAAGAACAGAGACCGGCAAAACCTTATTTTTCATCTTACCCATACTCGTCTTAATCTCTTTCTGGCACATTTTCTATTTTAATGTGCAGGATATGATCCTGCAATCAGTGTAATAATACAACAAAATATTCGATGCGGAATCACCATTTTTTGCACGCAATGCGGCACCCATTTGACATAGCCCGTAACGATGTCCTCCTGCACCAGTTGCAATATCTGTGCAACTTACAGCTTTCAAAGCAGGCTGCGTAGAATGATCTTTTGTTCCATTACCACTACAGCTTGAGAAAAAGGCACCCCAAATATAATCATAAGTTGTAGATGATGGTTTATACATTATATACTTTTTCATTGCTTCCTCTTTTCTCTTCATAAAATACCTCTCTTTCTCGTCTGAACTTGTTTAATCTGCCTTCTGGTTAGAAATAAACAAATAACCATCATCCGTCTTTTGTAAAATGACCACCCATTGCCCCCCCTCATACTCTTTTTCGTATTTCAGTATGAGTTTGTTATTTGACTCCCAAGTTCCGGAAGTAACCATACACCAATCAAAATTCGAGTCTCCCATAATCAGATAGTAACTGTCATATTGCTCCAAATAATAGAAACTGTCCAAGCCTGTCTTTTTTGTCTCCGACAGACTTATTCCCATTTTTTCCTGCAAAAAAGCATCCATTTCATTTGCTGTGATTTTTATGATATCCAAATACGGGGCATCACTACATAACTCTGTCAGCATTGACAGTTCATCCTCCGATACTTCGCCAAACGCTCCTCCAACGCCATTATAAAATAACTCAAACAAGTTAATTTCATCTGGTTGACTATACTCGCTGGATAACAGCATATTGTTCATGTTCGTTATGTCACCATTGAAAAATTCTGTGTTAAACACAGTAATTTCCTTTTCGGAAAGAGTACCGGAAGCCATCTGGCATCCTGAAAACATCAAAATCATAAAAGACAAGATAACCGATAATGCAAGTAAATCCATAACTTTTGTCAATATTTTCATTCAAAATCTCCTCCGTTTCACTTCTCAAATTTCTCGCCATTATAGACTCTTCATGGGCACCACTCCCATCCATAGTTGCAAAGCAGATTTCCCCACCTGCAATACACATTACATTTTTCTACAAACTGATAATTCTTTTCTGCCGATGTTGCCGTTTTAATTTCTCCATTAACACTACACGTCATTGTAACTCGATATGTACCTCTGGAAACCAGATATATTTCCAAGCCAGATGCTGTTATGGTATTGCTCGAATCTTCCCATGATTCCACATTGACCCAGCTACCAGAGACCTTTTCCTGGAACATAGCTTTTACATACATTTTTCAAATGATTTCTGCATTTCCCTATCAGCATTGTGATTACAACTATTAAAAATATTATATTTAGCTCCAAGAAGTAGCTATCCTTTTCAAATATAGTGCAAACTATTCCGATAAAAAAATCCAAGCATAAATATTTCATCAGCTTTATTTTAAAACACTTGTTCTCTTCTTCGTTTATCTCCCTGTTTCTGTTCTCAACTGGATATAACACATACACAAATACTTCCAGGGCGAATAATACAATAAGTGAAATAAATTCATGTAAACAGAGATTCTTAACTACAAGCAGAGTAGTAATATATGTTAAGCATGACAAAACAAAGCATATCCAGAATTTTTCCAAATGCAAACCACCTGCATAGGAACGCAATGGTGAGAAAATCACAAAGAAAAATATCCCTTCTAAGACCATATCGAGTTTCAGTGCGATGAACAAGCTTGCAACCAAAAACAACCCAACTTCCAAGGTTATGACAAATCCATATTCATAGACTTCCCGATCTGCTTCATCAACCATGCTCTTTTTGATAACATAATCTGTCAACAACTTTGCTACTTTTCTCATTTATTTGTTTTTCCTGAATTTCCTCACTTCTTCCGGCTGTTTAGGCTGATGGTATATGAGTGCACATCTGCTGTTTGCAGCTTTTGATAACATTCCATCAGCAACGGATGTTAATGCTTTTGCTAATACAGTTTTCTTTTCATTTTTCTTCATTATGTATACCCCCTTAATGAACTATTTTTGTAATCATATCATATTCCCCGCAAGATAATCACTAATATGTCAAAAATACGGCAATAGCTGTCAATTTTCCAGTAGATTCATGACAACGGTCATCCGTCTTTAGGATATCTTTAATTTTATCCATGAGTTCCGAGTTGTAAACGACGGAGACATCAGAAAAAATGCTAAGCCACAGGTTTTAATCCGTGGCTTAGCACCATATTTTAAGATTCAACTCCCAAAGTCAGGTATCATATTCCCCTCAAAATAATCCCTAATATGTCAAAAATACGGCAATAGCTGTCAATTTTCCGGCAAATTCATAACAACGGTCAGGCAAAATACAGAATCCTGTGCTTCCACTAGAATTTCGCCCTGGTACTTTTCTGCAATTCTTGCTATGGAATTTAATCCATATCCATGTCTGCCGCTTTCTGTTTTTGTGGATTGATATTTTCCGCTTCTGTCGTTTTTTAAGACATGCTCATATGGATTCTTTATCAGCATGACCAGCGCCTGCTTTTTCACTCCCATGGATATTTCTATCACCTTTTGGTGCTGCCTGCAGTCCCGGACAGCTTCTATTGCATTATCCAGTGCATTTCCCAGTGCTATGCCAATATCACATGGTTCCATGGAAAGCTCCTCTGGAATAAATATTTTTAACTGAAATGTAATCCCGTATTCCTTAGCAACGGCATATTTGAAATTAATCAGACAATCAATGGTACTGTTGCCGGTATTGGAAATGTTTTCGGAAATATTGCTGTTTTTGATAATCTGATTCAGGTTTCTGATTACAGACTCTTTATCACTGTTTTCAACGCTGTTTTTTAAAACAATAAGTTTATTCAGCAGATTGTGCCTGTCCTCATAAAATTCCTCCAACATCTTTTTTTGCGATACCGTAATTTTTTCGATCATATCAAATTGCTGGGCATAAACTGTATGTTCTTTTTCATAAGCAAAAACTTTATTTATTTTTACATACAATTCAAAAATAATGACATTAAATAAGATAAGAATGCTGATAGTGATAACAGCAAAAAAGGACTTTCCTTCTGAGCAAAATTCATTGATCGCAATGACTATGCTTCCCACTGGCACCAACAGGAGAAAAAAATAATATTTTCCCGGTACCGGACTCTCCTTTCTTTTTTCTGCCACCATCGACAGTGCATATACAGAAAGGATCATCAGGATGTTCGATAATACCAACCCAATAATATCCCTTTGCTGGCTTTCCCCTATGTCAAAGCTATTGATTAGGGAAAAGACAAAGACCTCAATCAACGACCAGCCTGCATAGAATGTAGCCAATAAAAAGTATTTTTCCTTTCCACGGCTTTGGTAGGCAACCATCGCTATGGACAGAATCAGTAAAATGTTCAGAATGGTTGCAAAAATTTGCAGGCGCCCATTATGATAACCAAAGAAAAATTGGAATATGCAATAAACAATCCACAGAGAAACAGAAAGTATACTATTCTGCTTTTCTTCAAAAAAGCTTCCCCAAAATCTTTTTACAATCCATACGGTTGCGATAACAATAGAAATATTTAATAGAATATCTTCTATTTGATTATACATTGATTTCCCCTCCCAGAAGATGGCTGTATTGTTGGTTAAAGTATTTCTGCCGTTCTTCGCTTATAGGCAGTTTCTTCCCATTTACCAACGTTATTTCTATTTTTGTCCTTGATCTAATCAAATAATAATTTACCAGATAAGACTGATGTACTCTCAAAAAAGGTATTTTTCCATCTGACATTTTTTGTTCTATCTCTGACAGTTTCCCGTTAAATGTGTAATGCTCCCCGTTTTGCGTATATATTGTAGCTTTCCTGGCATTGCTTTCAAAGTATAAAATCTCTTTACATAGAATTTTATATTCTTCATGCTTATAAGAAAAGGTAAAATAGACCATTTTACTGCAGACTCTCTGATAAGTTTCCAGAAATGTCTTTGTCAATATCTCCTCATCGATTGGTTTCTTTATAAATCCAAATACATCCAACCGGAACAATTCCATCATATATTTATCATAGCCTGATACATAAATCAGAAGTACATTATCATCCACCTTCCGTATATTTTCAGCCGCAGTGATGCCATCGCCACCCTTCATCTGAATATCCAAAAAGATGATGTCATACTTTGTTCCTGATGTAACCTGCCTTTTGAGTTCCCTACCACTGTAAAAAACATCAATATTCACGGGAATGCTTTCCCGCTTGCATACTTCAGAAATTATATGCTCTATCTGATTCACAATTACATTTTCATCATCACAAACAGCAATTCTTATCATGTGCACTACCTGCATTATACTTATAAAAGTGGACACATTGGTTAAATAGACTTACTATTAACATAGACACCAAAAGGAGGTATCTTTTATGTCCACAAAACAACATTACGATGAGGATTTCAAACGAACCCTCGTTGAGCTTTACCACAATGGTAAAACTCAGGCCTCTCTTATCAAAGAGTACGGCGTATCTCAAACTGCTCTTTCCAGATGGGTCAAACAGTATTCAACTGTTGAAACTGATGACGGTGAAGTTCTTACTGCAAAGCAGGTGAAAGAGCTTCAAAAACGTATGGCTCAGCTGGAAGAAGAAAACCAAATACTAAAAAAAGCGATTGCCATATTCACGCCACACTCAAGCAACGATTAGATGCCGTGCATAAGCTGCGTCATCAATACGATATCAAAACTCTTTGTCGAGTTCTTCGCATAAATCGCAGTACTTATTACAAGCACTTTTATTCAGATTTAGCACCTCGTACAAAAGAAAATCCGTTGATTCGTAAGCACCTTTTACAAATCTATACTGATTACGATAACTCTCTTGGTGCTTACAAGATCCGTCGTGTATTAGAACGTGATTATGGCATAAACATCAGTCTCGGCAGAGTGGACCGCCTGATGAACACTATGAATCTACCAAAACGTTCCACAGAAAAACCAAAATGGAAAGGTGCCTGGAAAGACAATGGTCCTTGTGAGTAACACTCCCTTTTGAAATCGAGACAGATTCACGTCCCCTCTCGCTTTTAAAATTTCTTACCGCACTTTGGGCAATACTCAAAATTTTCTGCTGTCTCATACCCACAGTAATTGCAATGTTTATAGTTATACCCATAGGTCACTTTTGAAATTCTCTGCAAATGCTCCGGGCGAATCAGTACCTGCTCTCCCCGGGCAATGGCCTTTCCCATCTCCGGATCCAGTTCATACAGCGTATTACAGCAGCTTGTCCGCACATAATAGTGCTTATTCCACTTAATACACGGTATGAAAAACATAGCCCGTCTCCTATCTCACCAGTCCCATGTTGCTTCTGTATTCCTCATTCAGCTGCCGCAGTTCCTTCTCCCCGTTAATGTACGGTTCATAAAATGTATCCACGGAACCACCGCCCAGATTATCACAACCGTTGCAGAAGTCACAGGCTCCACCGCACTGGTTCAAACCCTCCTGTATAATGCGGATCCGCTCTTCTCTCGTTGTATCTTTGATCAGTATACTTTTGATCTCCATATGCCATCACCTTTCCTGATTTATCAATACTATATATCAATAATAATGAAACTGCCTGATATGCGATAACTTTATTTTACCACACATCAGGCAGTCTGTTATCATTTTATTTCTTTACCCCGGCAATATCATCCGGATCCCGGCCTTGATAATTCCGATCCCTACCGGTATTAAAATGATTGTACAGCAGAAGATCACTCCCACGCCCGACAGGATGAGGCCGATGGGCAACAGGATCAGCAGCCACACACAGGCCTTTAAAATTGCCCCGGTAATCTTATATGCGATTCCGAATAAAATGGTTAACAGCAACAGACACAATATAAATGAAATCATAATTTTTCTCCTTTCCATAATGTAGGCCACATGCTTCACAGAAAAAACTCCTGTCTTTGTAGCTATTATATCCGGTTGTCCCACCATTTTCAGTACGTAATGTTGCACGATAAGTCATCCTAATATAGGAAAAGGACAGAGGATATCCTCTGCCCTTTTCTAGGCTGTTTCTATGCTGTTTCTTCAGGAATGGTCCCGGAACATAATGCATTCCTTCACTGTTTCCAACAGCTTCTTTTCATCCATCGGCTGTTGATAATGTCTTCCGCAAAGGCATTGGCGCTCATGGCAATGATGGGGACATTTCCGGCATCCGACCGTTTCATGGACCGGATCCTGCGGGTGGCATCCCAGCCATTTAGCTTCGGCATCATAATGTCCATGAAGATCACATCGTAATATCCCAGCTCAGATTTTTGAACTTTTGTACCGCCTCTTCTCCGTCTGCAGCGCACTCTACGTGGATCCCGTAATCCTCCAGCATGAATTTTGTGATCTCCATGTTGAGTTCATTGTCCTCTGCTAACAGCGCCCGCAGACCTTCCACCGGGATTTCCTCATAGTTTACGTTCTTCTCCTTCTCCACCGGTTCCCCGATTTTGAACGGAAGTGTCATGGTCACAGTAGTTCCGACGCCTTTTTTACTCTCTATGGCAATGTCTCCATCCAGCCTGTCCACGATTTTCTTTGCAATGGCAAGTCCCAGTCCTGTGCCTTCGTACCTGGATCTGCTGGTCTCATTCTCCTGCGTGAACGGTTCAAAAGCATGTTCCAGAAAGGTTTCACTCATGCCGATACCAGTATCGGCACAGCCGAATTCATAGACTACCCGCTCCTCGTCCGCATATTTTTCTGCACACCAGACACGCACACTGCCGCCCGGTCCGGTAAATTTAACCGCATTATCAGAAATATTGGTCAGCAGTCTCTCCACATAGATTGGATTCCCTGCCAGATTAAACGGAATCTCCTGTTCCACTACACCTCCCGACTCCAGTTTGTTCATATCCAGAATATCATTCACGATAGAGACCAGATACTTCGATGAAGTCATGATCTGTTCCCGGCACTTTCTCTATACCTCCAGATCATCCGGATAACGGTTTGCCAGATTCAGCGTGCCGATAATGCCATTCATGGGTGTCCGGATATCATGACTCATATTTGACAGGAAACGGGCCTTCAAAGCTGCTGCCTTCCTGGCTTCCTCCACCTGATACATCAGTTCATGTTCCCACTTCTTGGTATCGCTGATGCTGCGGATCAGGCAGAGCACATGGGTCAGTACACCGTTTTCGTCTCTCTTTTTTTCCACAAAACGGAGTCTGTGCCAGTCGCCATCCTTCATCCGGTATTCTAGGACTAACGTCTCTTCATTCTTCATGCGTTCCGGCAGGGTCTTCAGATCCACAAATTTGAAAAATGCCTCCTGATACTCCTCCGCCACGTATTGTCTGCATACCTTTTCATTGCTTTCCGACAGCTTTCCCGATTTCGTGAACTTCAGATGCTCGGTATCCCGGTTATTGATCTCTTCGAAATAATCTGCCTGAATATCGATCCGTGAAATATACTGGTAAGTTCTGGCGATGGAGGAAATGATCTCGTTACTCAGCTTCACTTTCTCCAATGTGTCCTGTAACTGCTTCTGGATTGCTTTTTCTTTGTACAGAATGCTGTCTATATTCCGGCAATAATTTATTCAGGATGTCATTTTCGTTCTGCTCATAGTTTAAAGACATCGTTTTCCCCTTCTACGGCACAATAAAAGCCGTCTGCCAAAAATGTGCACTGACAGACGGCTCACGATAAACATACTCCCCTACACTCAGGAATCTGCTGCAACCGGCTGTCATAGTCTGATTTTTCTCTATGTTCAGACCTTAGACCCATCTGGCTTTGTGTCCCCGTTTTTCAGCGGGTTTACTAAATAGATATTATTTTTATTACATTTTCTCCGGAGCTTCGAATCCCAGCATATCAATACAGGTCTCCAGGATATCTCTGGTCAGCACTAAAAGTGCTACCAGTCCCTGCTTACGCTCCTCATTCTCTTCACCTAAGATCTTGGTCTCATGGTAGAAGTGGTTGAACGCATTGGCAAGATCGTAAATATAGGCACATACCTTATGGGGTGCCAGTTCTTCTCCAGCGGTAGCGATCATGGTATTGAACTGTGCCAGTTCCATGGCAAGCTCTTTCTCGGACGCATTACCGGGCTGCTGTAATTTTACAGCGGTCAGGTCTCCGCCCTGCTCCTTGTATTTATTCAAAATAGACTTGATTCGCACAATGGTATACAGGATGTAGGGGCCGGTATCTCCCTCGAAGGAGGTGAAACGGTCGATATCAAAAACATAATCCTTGGATGCCTGATTGGACAGATCACCGTATTTTAACGCGGAGATAGCTACCACGTCCGCTACCTTTCTCGCCTCGGCATCTTCCATATCGCGGCCTTCCTTGATCTTTTTGTACATCTCATCCTGGGTATCCTTGATCAGGTTCTCGAGACGCATAACACCGCCCTGTCTGGTCTTGAAGGGTTTGCCATCCTTGCCGTTCATGGTACCGAAGCCCAAGAACTTCAGCTCGGTCTCGGGTTCTACCAATTTCGTCTTGCGGGCACAGCGGAATACCTGCTCGAAGTACAATTCCTGACGCTTGTCCACCACGTAGATCAGCTCGTCGGGATGATACAGCTTCATACGCTCCATAATAGTAGCCAGGTCTGTGGTATTGTACAGAGAGGCCCCGTCGGACTTTAAGATCATGCAGGGAGGGATCTCCTTGGTGTCGGTATCTTCCTTGACATCCACTACCAACGCACCCTCACTTAAGTGTGCATAGCCGTTGTCCTTCATATAAGCGACCATCTCCGGGATGATGTCATGGACATCGCTCTCTCCCTTCCACAGATCGAATTCTACGTTTAATTTGGAATAATTCTTCTTCAGGTCGTTCACAGACACATTGATAATGTGCTTCCACAGAGCACGATATCCTCTGACACCGCTCTGTAATTTGAAGGTTGCTTCCATGGCCTTTGCCTTGTACTCGGGATCTTCCTTGGACTTGGCGCTGGCTGCGGGATAGATTTCCTCCAGTTCACTGATGGTAAACGGAGCTTCCTCGGGATATTCCCCGGCGTAGTTCTCATCAAAATATACCAGTTCCGGCTGTCTCTCCTGTAAACCGGTGATGACCAGACCCATCTGTAATCCCCAGTCACCCAGATGCACATCACCGATAACCTCATGTCCCACATAGCGGCTGATGCGCTTTACGCTCTCACCGATCACTGCGGAACGTAAATGTCCCACATGCAGAGGTTTTGCCACGTTGGGGCCGCCGTAGTCGATAATGATCTTCTTGGGATGTTCGGGCTTCTCCAGACCGAATTTTTCATTTGCCTCCATGCCCTGTAAATAGGTGAGCAAAAATGCCTCACTGACCTTCAGGTTCAGGAATCCGGGGGCTACTGCCACCACTTCGGAAAATACCTTGCTGTCTTTTAACTGCTCTGCCACGTCGTTTGCGATCATGATGGGGGCTTTTTTATACAGCTTGGCTCCCGCCATGGCGCCGTTACACTGATATTCGCACAGGTCAGGACGGTTGGAAAGCATTACTTTTCCTAAGCTTCCGTCATAGCCTGCTGCGGTAAATGCCTGCTGCATTTCCTCTGTCAGCATTTCTAAAAATTTCTTCATGTCAGTCAATCCTCATACCTTTCAGTAATCTGCCGGTATTCCGTTACTTCCTATAATGTACCGGAATATCTTGTACAGTCACATTTTCTATCTCTCACGCTTCTGCGCTGTTTTCAATATTTCTACTATATCCTAAAATCCATTATCCCGCAAGACGCAATTACGCATTTATAATCTGTGCTTCCCTCTCCGCCTTGGAAAAGGCACAGCCGCAGTAATTCTGCCGGTACAGCTCATACTCTGCGGACAGTTCGATGGATCTCTTATACCCGTTCTTTTTCTTGAAATCCGAGGGCAGCCAGGGGATACTATATTCCCCGGAAAGTGCCTGACCGATCTCGTTGATCTTCGCTGCATTTTTCAGAGGGCTAATGGTCAGGGTCGTGGCAAAATAATCATAACCGCCAGCTGCCGCCAGCTCCGCGGTCCTGCGCAGCCGCAGGTCGAAGCAGCGAAAGCACCTCTCTCCCCCTTCGGGACAGTTCTCATAACCCTTCGCCATCTCATAAAAACGCTCCGGTTCATAATCTCCCTCCACGATGTCGATGGGCCAGCCTTTTTCTTCTTTATTATAAGCGTCGATCAGACGCTTCTGCTCCGCCACGCGCTTTTGGTATTCTTCCGAAAAGGAAATGTTGGGATTGTAATAAAATACCGTGATCAAAAAATAACGGCACAAATATTCCAGACAATAACTGCTGCAGGGTGCACAGCAGCTATGCAGAAACAGGCGGGGCGGCCGGTAATCCGACGCTGCCTCGCCCTTCTCATGTAAAGTATTTAAAATTTTCTCTAATTCTTTCTGATAATTTACCTGATTCATACGGTTCTCTTTTCATTTATACTCTAGCATTACGCTCATTATAGCATATTTTTTTAGAGATGCCGCAATCATTTTTTCGAAAGCTCCTCCGCTACGCCAGACTGATCATCCACTTCTTTTAAAATACATTCCACGAACTACAGCAGATAAAATCCGGCGCTGCCTCCGGGCACAGTAACCTTTCCGCCTGCAAATGCAGCTTCCCCACCTAAGGTATACAAAGCTTCCTTTACCGCATAGTCTCCGTCGAAGCTGACCTCTCTGTCCGCCGGATTGATAATGATCAGAATCTTCTCCTTGTCGTCACTGCGCAGGTAGGCCAACGGATACTGATCAGCCTCAGCATAGACGAACTCAATCTCTCCGCGGCTCTGCAAGGCGCTGTGCGCCTGACGGATGTTAATTAACTTCTGGATCTCATGGTACAGGGAATCCGGATCTGCCATCTGCGCCTCCACCGTGGGACGGTCAGTGGCTTCGTCCTGTTTGACATAAAGCTTTTCCTTCGGTGCCGCACTGAAACCGGCGTTGGTGGTATGATCCCACTGCATGGGTGAGCGGGAGCCGGTACGTCCGTAACCGCCCTCTACGGAGTGCAGATCTTCCACATAGCGCATACCAATCTCATCACCGTAATACAGGAACGGTGCACCGGGCATGGACAGAAGGAATGCAAATGCCACCTTTAACTCCTCCCCATGAATGCTTCTCGCCAGACGATCCATATCGTGGTTACCGGAGGGAATACAGATCAGCCCCTTACGCTGTGCCTTTTCATAGTTTTCCTTATATTTCTCTACGAAGGCTGCCACATCACCCTTACCTCTTCCGGAGAAGAAAGGCTCCTCGCAGCGGAACAGGTCGTTATAATGAGACGGTCCGAAATGAAGTAAAAAGTCCATATGGAAGCCGCCCTGCAGGGACTTGTCCGGTTCTCCCCACTCGGATACCAGCACTGCCTCAGGGAACTCCGCATCCAGGAACGCTCTTACCTTTCTCCACAGAGCAATGTTTCCCTTGCCGTCCTCATCGTTTTTCACCAGAGATCCTGCCATATCCACACGGAAGCCGTCACAGCCCATGCCGATCCAGAACCGCATGACATTTTCCATCTCTGCAAGCGTTGCCTTGGGACCCGGATCATCGGGATCCTGCTGCCAGTCCTGTGTTTTTTTATAAAATCCGTAATTGAGTGCCGGCTGGTGTGCGAAAAAGTTCACGATCACTGAGCCCTCTCTCTCGGAGATACCGCACAGACTTCCCATGTTTTCCAGCTGTCCCCAGGTGCTGTCGGTCCAGATATAACGATCAGTAAATTCATTAAGATCTGCCTTACAGGACTCCTTAAACCAGGGATGTGCCACAGATGTATGTCCCGGCACCAGGTCTAACAGGATATGCATATTCCGTTTGTGTACTTCGTTAAACAGACGCTTCAGGTCCGCATTGGTGCCGTATCTGGGAGCTGCCTGATAGTAGTCCGCCACATCATAGCCTGCGTCTCCGAAAGGGGATGCAAAACAGGGATTCATCCAGATTGCATTACATCCCAGTTCCTTAATATAATCCAGTTTTTCTATGATACCCTGAAAATCACCGATACCGTCACCATTGGTATCCAGAAAAGACTGGGGATAGATTTCATAAAAGATTGCATTATCAAGCCATTTTGCCATAGTGTACTCCTTCCTGTGTGCTTTATTTTTATTATAAAAACGTTTTCCGTATTCTTTCTTTTACCATATCACAGAATGGCTACTTGTACAACTGCGAAAAACCATCTATAATAAAGTAGCTTGATGCCCCGATATGAGCATAAAATGGAAGCATAAGAAATAAGAACGAGGTCTATCATGTTAACACAAAAAGTAAGCACCATCGATGAACTCCTGCAGTTCGTCAGTACGTTACGCCAAAAGCACGGCGTCCGCCTCTGGTTCCGCGGGGAAGAGAACGCGGATCTGACTCTGATCCCTTCCATCCAGCGAAGCCAGAAAAGACTGGACTCCGAACGCTATATTGCCAATGATTTCTATATCCGGGCGAGACAGATCCTGGACAATCCTCCCGACAAACACAATTACGCCGGCTGGGTCTCCCTGATGCAGCACTACGGTCTGCCCACGAGAATGTTAGACTGGACCCAGTCTCCCCTGATCGCCGTATTTTTCGCCACGGAGACTTACCGGGAGACTCCGGACACCGATGCCTGCGTCTGGGTACTGACACCGGGTCTGTTGAACGAAAAGGAAGGCTTCGGCAACTGCATCTATCCCATTGATGCGGACACTACACAGGAAATGCTGCTGCCTGCCTTCAAACACAACCACCACAATCCGGAATTGAAAAACAAGATCCTGGCTTGCAGCTCCACGGAAAACAACCTCCGCATGTACTCCCAGTACTCCAACTTCACCGTACATAACTCTCTGGAACGTCTGGAAGACATCTGCGATGAAAATATGCTGTATAAGATCATTATTCCCTCCGGGCGGAAACAATACTTTATAGAAAGCCTGCGGGTATTCGGCATCTCCGAAAGCTTCGTATATCCCGACCTGGATCATATATCCAGTGATTTGAGGGACTCCTATGGGATTTAATAATCATGCTACCTACGGATTGTTCCGCACTACGTGCTCTCACAATCCTGCCCAATATTCGCATATCGTGGGATTGACATCCCACTTTTATGCTCATATCGGGGCGGGTCCCAAGTTTTTTCGACCACCTATGAGCAAGCTCATGTGGGCTTAAACCTTTTGACCCTTGTATCATATATATTAAGAAAGGAAATATACACATGAAAATCGTATTACAGCATCTGACCAAGAAATTCCCCGCCCGCGGTCCTGTCCGCGGCAGGAAGAACCGCGAGGATGTCATTGCCGTGAATGACTTCGACTTCGAAATCCCCGACGGCAAGCTGATCGGACTCTTAGGTCCCTCCGGCTGTGGCAAAAGTACTGCCCTGAATCTGATCTGCGGTCTGCTGAAACCCACCGAGGGCAAGATCTTTTTCGGCGAAGATGATGTCACCGGACTTCCGCCCGAGAACCGCGGTGTCGGCATGGTGTTCCAGAACTATGCCCTCTACCCCCACCTCACTGTGGAAAAAAACATTCAGTTCCCTTTGGAGAATCTGAAGGGTGCTGACAAGCTTTCCAAAGAAGAGATGAGCAAGCGCGTGCTGGAAGCGGCAAAGCTGGTACAGATCGATCACCTGTTAGAGCGCAAACCCAATGAGCTCTCCGGCGGTCAGCAGCAGCGTGTTGCCATCGCCAGAGCCTTAGTCAAGCTGCCTCGCGTTCTTCTTTTGGACGAGCCTCTCTCCAATCTGGATGCCAGACTCCGTCTCCAGACCAGAGAAGAGATCCGCCGGATCCAGCAGGAGACGCAGATCACCACCATCTTCGTTACCCACGATCAGGACGAAGCCATGAGCATCTCCGATATGATCGTCGTGATGAAGGACGGTATCGTACAGCAGATCGGCAAGCCCCAAAACGTATATGATGATCCCGTGAATCTGTTCGTTGCAAAGTTCCTCGGCACACCTCCCATCAATGTATTTTCCGGTGAGGTAAAAAATGAGCAGTTATATATTGGCTCCGAAGCTGTCCTGTCCACTCCCGGAGTATCGGATCAGCCCGTGCATGTTGGCATCCGCCCGGAAGGCTTCATCTTAAAAGAGGACGGACCGCTCTCCTGCGATCTGGTACGTCTGGAGGTCATGGGCCGGGATGTGAGCATTGTTTCCACCCATGAGAAGTCCCAGAATGTTACCATCCGTTCCATCATTGATGCAGATGAAGGCAGATCCCTCCCCACCGGGAAAGTGCATTTCGGCCTAAAGCCCGCAAAAGTATTCCTCTTTAGCACCGACACCGAAGAACGCATCCGTTTCTAATATTTTATCCGGTTTTGCAGTCCGGCGGCATTCATGGGCTGCAGAAAGAATTGAGGTTTCTTATGGAAAAACAAAATCTGAAAGCCTGGCTCTATCTATTGCCGGCATTCCTGTTTCTGGGTGCTTTTATGATCTATCCTCTTATCGACGTATTCGTGTACTCCTTTGAAGAGGGTTACAATTCTGCATCCCAGACCTTTTACGGCATAGGCATGTACAATTACTCCTATGTGCTCCACGATCCGTACTTTTTACAGGCATTGAAAAATACCTTTATTTTGGTCATCATCACCGTTCCGGTCTCCACCGGACTGGCGCTTTTGATCTCTGCCGCCTTAAGCTCCATCAAACCGCTGCGGGATCTGTTCCAGACCATATTTTTCCTGCCCTATGTGACCAATACTCTGGCGGTCGGTCTGGTCTTCATGATTCTTTTCAAAAAAACTCCTTACTCCGACGGTCTGATCAATCTACTGATCCAGTTTTTCGGCGGCAGCTCCGTGGATTTCATCGACGGACCCTACTGGGCAAAAATGTTCGTGCTGTGCTTTTACACCATCTGGATCGTTATGCCCTTTAAGATCCTGATCCTGACCAGTGCTCTCGCCAGTGTGAACCCCATGTACTACAATGCAGCAAGAGTGGACGGCACTTCCCGTTTCCGGATGTTCACCAAGATCACACTGCCCATGATCTCCCCCATGGTATTCTACCTGATCATCACCGGCTTTATCGGCGCATTCAAAGCCTACAGTGATGCCGTGGCACTCTTCGGCACGAACTTAAATGCCGCAGAGATGAATACTATCGTCGGCTACGTCTACGACATGCTCTACGGCGACAGTGGCGGATATCCTTCCTATGCTTCCGCTGCGGCGATCCTGCTGTTTGCCATCGTCCTGACCATCACCTGCATCAATCTGCTGGTCAGCAAAAAGCATGTCCACTATGTATAGGAAAGGAGGTCTTTGTGATGTCTGATGTTACATCTGATTATGAAAGAATCGAGAAACGCACCCGGATCCACGGCAATATCCGCAATGGGGTCATCTACTTTTTTCTGTGTCTGTGGGCGCTGATCGTACTGTTCCCCTTTTACTGGATGGTACTGACCTCCGTAAAAAGCTACGGTTCCTATAATGCGGAATATATTCCGAAGTTTTTCACCCTGTCTCCCACTCTGCAGAACTACGTGGACGCTTTTACCACTGTTTCTCTGGGAAGATACCTGTGGAACACTTTGTTTTTCACTGTGGTCACCACTGCCATTATGCTGGTGGTCATCACTCTGGCGGCCTTCGCGTTTGCAAGATTGAACTTTGCCGGAAAAGATCTGATCTTTACGTTATTTTTATCCCTGATGATGATTCCGAACGAGCTGGTGGTCATTACGAATTTCACCACTATCACGAACCTGGATCTGCGTAATACCTTCACCGGCCTGATCCTGCCTTCCGTGACCAGCGTATTTTATATCTATCTGCTGCGAGAGAATTTCGCACAGATTCCGGACGAGCTGTATTATGCCGCCAAGGTGGACGGTACTTCTGATCTGCGATATCTGCGCAAGGTCATGGTGCCCATCTGCAAGCCCACGCTGATCACCATCGTGATCCTGAAGGTTATTGAATGCTGGAACTCCTATGTGTGGCCCAGACTGATCACCGATGATCCGGATTACTATCTGGTGTCCAACGGTATCCAGGAGATCCGTGAGAATGGTTTCGGCAGAGAGAACATCCCTGCCATGATGGCTGCGGTGGTCGTGATCTCCGTTCCTCTGGTGGTGTTGTTCCTCGTATTCCGTAAAAAAGTCATGGCAGGCGTTGCCAGGGGAGGTACCAAAGGATGAGTCAATTTAGCAAAAAACTGGCACTCGTATGTGCCCTAGGCACTCTGTCCCTGTCTCTGACCGGCTGCCATGGGTCCAAGGGGCTGCCGGAATTCACTGTTCCGGAGGAATTCGATACTTCCAGAAACTATGAGATCACTTTCTGGGCGAAAAACGATACCAACAAGACCCAGACGGAAATCTACAAAAAAGCCATTGCAGATTTTGAAGCCTTGTATCCCAATATCACGGTGAACCTGAATCTATACACGGATTACGGCAAAATTTACAACGATGTCATTACCAATATTTCCACCAATACGACACCCAATGTCTGCATCACCTACCCAGATCACATTGCCACCTACCTCACCGGACAGAATACCGTAGTTCCTCTGGATGACCTGTTTGCCAATGAGAAATACGGTCTGGGCGGCACGGAGCTTGCCTATGACGGTCCTGCCAGAGAAGAAGTCATTCCCCAGTTTCTGAATGAATGCTCCATCGACGGTCATTACTATGCCGTACCCTACATGCGTTCCACCGAAGCCTGCTACGTGAATAAGACCTACGTGGAAAATCTTGGATATACTCTGCCGGATGTACTGACCTGGGACTTCATCTGGGAAGTATCCGAGGCTGCCACCGCCCAGAATGCGGACGGCACCTATGTGGTCAATGGGCAGAATGTACTGATCCCGTTTATCTACAAGTCCACCGACAACATGATGATCCAGATGTTAAAGCAAAAGAACGCAGGATATTCCACGGCTGACGGCAGCATTGAACTTTTCAACGATACCACCACGGATCTCCTGTATGGTATTGCCGGACATGTAAAGAGCGGTGCCTTTTCCACCTTCAAGATCTCCGGTTATCCTGCGAACTTCCTGAATGCCGGGCAATGTATTTTCGCCATTGATTCCACTGCCGGAGCCACCTGGATGGGTACGGACGCTCCGCTGTCGGATATCAGCGAGGATTCTCTGGTGCAGTTTGAGACCGCCGTGCGGATGATTCCCCAGTTTGACCCGGAGCATCCCGAAATGATCTCTCAGGGTCCTTCCGTCTGCGTTTTCAATAAATCGGACTCTCAGGAAGTACTGGCATCCTGGCTGTTTGCCCAGTATCTGCTCACCAACGATGTGCAGATCGCTTATTCCGAGACAGAAGGTTATGTACCTGTAACCTCTAAGGCACAGAATTCCGCAGAGTATCAGGAGTATCTGTCCGAATGCGGTGCGGATAACGGTACACATTATGCAGTGAAGATTGAAGCCTCCAAACTACTTTTGAATCATGTGGACAATACTTTTGTCACACCGGTATTTAACGGTTCCGCATCCTTACGTGATGCTTCCGGACAGTTGATTGAAAACGTGGTGAAGTCCACCCGCAGAAAAGAGACTGTGGATGATGCCTACATGCAAAAGCTTTACAGTGATGTGGAGAGCCTGTACCGTCTCGGCCAGGGAAGTGACGCCTCCTTCGGCAAAAAGGAACTGGGTGCCATGCCCCGGACTTCCGTGATCCTGTTAAGCACACTTGCAGTCACCTGGATTCTGATTCTCCTGTATGTAGGGCGAGAATATTTAAAAAACAGAAAAAAGTAATTTTTCAGCCCCATTCGTAAGATAACTTCTGATGGTATTTCTCCTGCGGATGGGGCTCTTTTTGCAAAAAGCCTTGATTTATCTTGTGTTTCAGGTATAATGGAACTGTTCGGTGTCTGAGCGCACCGGATAAATTGAGGAGATGTCTGTGTATCTGCACAGACCCATATGCGCCACAAAGCGCAGGAATGGAGGATTATTATGAAAAAGAAGACACTTGCATTAACCATGGCTATGGCTTTGGTTCTGTCTCTCGCTGCATGTGGAAACAGCAATGCAGACGTTGCTGCTGAATCTACCGCTGCTGCCACCACTGAGGCTGCTACCGAAGCTGCTACTACCGAAGCTGCTACAGAAGCTTCTACCGAGGCTGCTGAAGCTGTTGCTGATGAGAAGTCCGAGGGTGTTATGACCTACGAAGAGTACATGGCTGCTGATCTCGATTCCGAAGTTGTGATCGAGGCTTATGTTCAGGCTAAACAGTCCTGGTGGGAAGACAAGGCTACCCTGTACACCCAGGATCAGGACGGTGCTTACTTCATTTATAATGCCGCATGTTCCGAAGAGGATTATGCAAAGCTGGTACCCGGTACCAAGATCAAAGTAACCGGTTATAAGACCGAGTGGTCCGGTGAAGTAGAGATCGCTGAAGGTGCTACCTTCGAGATCGAAGAGGGCAGCTACATTGCTCCCGTTACCGATGTGACCGATCTGTTAGGTACCGATGATCTGATCAACTACCAGAACCAGTTCGTAGCTTTCAAGGGCATGACCGTAGAAGCTGCTGGTCAGGATGCTGACGGCAATGACGTTGCTTTCCTGTACAACTGGGACGGTTCCGGCGAAGACGGTAACGACCTGTACTTCAACGTTTCTCTGAATGGTCAGACCTATACCTTCACCGTTGAGTCTTATCTGTGCGACAACACCACCGATGTTTACAACGCAGTAAAGAACTTAAAGATCGGTGACACCATCGATATGGAAGGCTTCCTGTACTGGTACGAAGGTGTGAACCCTCACATCACTTCCGTAACTGTGAAGTAATTTCATCTGGTGAAAATCTTATTAAAATAAAAGAGTTGTCCTCATTATGAGGGCAGCTCTTTTTTTACTCTGCCTGTCTGAATTCTTCCGTTGCCTGCTATATGGCATCGTAATACACCAAAACCTTCGGCGTCGAAATCATCTCTCGCATGTGCTGCAATTCTGTCTGCCAGTCAGACCTGTAGAGACAGTTTAATTATCTTCTGCTCTCCCACCATTGTTTTGCAATCTGGAAGCCCTCCATAGGGACGCAGAACCTTTGGTCTCTGGGCGGCTGCAATGCGGTGTCCAGTTCCTCCATATCGAACCACTCCACGCTCTCCACTTCCTCTTTTTGCAGGGTAAGCTTTTTAGCATCTACAGGCTTGGTGTACATGTAGACGAATGCCACTTCATTGTCCCGGAACATTTTTCCATAGAATTCTTTTTCGTATTGAATATCAAAACATCCGGCGAATGTAAGATCCTCCTTTGCTGCCCAGATTCCCAGTTCTTCGTGAAGTTCCCGGATTGCGGACTCTTCCGGCTCGTCCCCCGCCTGAATATGCCCGGCAGAAGATGTATCGAACCGCCCCGGAAAACTGTCTTTCTCAGCGGAACGCTTCTGCAATAACAGCTGGGCTTTTCCGTCCTGTTCCCTCACGATCCAGATATGGGCGGTTCTGTGGCGGACACCTTTTTCATGCGCCTGTGTGCGTTCTATGGTCTCCCCTGTGGGAATGCCTTTTTCATCTACGATGTCAAATATTTCCATGGTGTTATGGCTCCTTTGTGTTTCTTTGCGGTTCTTTGGGTCACTTTGTATTTCTTTATATTTCTGTGTTAATGCATCTGTACTACGATCGTGCTGAGTTCTGCTCCGCTATCGTCGCTCCTTCGATGGTCTTTGCGATGATGGCCGCGGCGATAACGATAACTACCGCCTTTCCCTTCTCAGGTCTAATACCATCAGATCGAAATCATAATATGTTCCGTCCATCTTATAATACGCCGGTGAGGTCCCTATTTTCCGGAAGCCATATTTCTCATAGACATGAATAGCGCGTATATTATCGCTTCGGACTTCCAGATTGATCAGTTCTATCGCATGTTCTTTAGCATACATAATGCATTTCTGTAACAGCGCACTACCAATTCCCTGCCCCCATTCCGACTTGACCACAGAGATTCCGAATTCGGCGCGGTGGCTCATCCTTCTGGAGAATCCGCTTAGGCTGGCATCTCCGATGATCTCTCCATTTTTCCATACCACATAGAGAACGGAATGTTCCTCCTTATTTATATTCTGTATAAATTTCTCTTCCTCTTCTATCGAAATAGGAAGCCCTTCTTTTCCAAAGGACAGATAATCTGTCTCTCCACCTACCTGTGCTAAATATGCGATGATCTTCTCCGCATCTTTCGGCGTAGCTTCTCTGATATCAAATTCTTCCATAACTGACTCCTCTTAGTAAGGTTACAAATTTTATTCATAATCAAAGATAGTCTTGGACTGAATAGCGTCCCCGTATTTTGCCTTCCATTCCTGATGAGCCGCGGAATCATCGTATACAGGCAGCGCCTCCGGAGCCATCTCCATCTCGATCATCAGATCATGCCGGTTCGGTCTCGGCGTCACATTTTCATAAATGTTCACTGTATGGACGCCTTCGATCTGCTGCGTCCGATCGAAGATTTCCCGGATATCCGCAAGCATCTCTCTACTCGCCTCGCTTTCCCTGGTCCATACATTTTCTTTAAACTTTACAATGATCAGGTGCTTCATATCAATTTCCCCTTCCTTGGAATGTTTTCTTATAAATTGTACCATAATATCCTTTTCTATAGGAAATATTCTTTCACTATTTTTTCCACCTGATCAATTGACAAGGGATTCTCTTTTGTCTCATATGTCAGAATCAGATTTATCCCTGGTATAATTCCGTTTTCACAATACAATTTTATTTTTTGGCAAGCTCTGTTTATATACTCCGGCTGATCCATCAATCCAAAATGTTCCCAATAATATACCTGTCCCGTTTTAGGGTGCCTGGCCGTAAAATCCGGATACAAAAAAGTGTTCTCGAGGACGAGTTTATCTTCATATCGAAAGGGAATTCCATTTGTGTACAAGACCTTATCTATAATAGCCTCTGACTTCGAACGTAGAAATTTTCCCTGTGTTCCTTTTACAATCAGGTTTTCAGGATGACTGCCATTTTTCTCATATTTTTCATTCATCCAATTCTCTAGCTCTTTTTTAACAGAATGTCTTCGTCCTCCTAAAAGCCGTTCATATTCCTCATTGTCCAACATTTTTTCTAACATATCTTTCTTACAATCCGCCTTCTGCATATACATCTGGCATGCCTGCAACTCTCTTTGTAATTCTTCCTTACGCAACTGGTAATATTTTTTTAATGTTAATTTCTTAGCAAGTTCAATTTCTTTCTTCGGCAAATATATCGTGGTATTCTGATTATGAAAATACCACTTATAGTTCTTATTATTCTTTGCTACAATAAGTTCTCCCGCAGGCATTTCCTTTTTCACAGCTTCTATATGACTTAATTCTTCCTTGATGTACTTTACACGATTTTGTATCTCCCAATAATTCGCAAACATATGATTCTCCCTTCTATTGTTGTATTGCATATACCCATATTTTCTAAGAAGCGATGGTATTTCAGTTTCTTCCTGACTCTCATACCCACACTTTTCAAATGCCGTGGGTATCATGCCTTCTTCCTGTCTCTCATACCCACACTTTTCATGCACCGTGGGTATCATGCCTTCTTCCTGTCTCTCATACCCACGCTTTTCAAATGCCGTGGGTATCATGCCTTCTTCCCGTCTCTCATACCCACGCTTTTCAAATGCCGTGGGTATCATGCCTTCTTCCTGCCTCTCATACCCACACTTTTCATGCTCCATGGGTATCACGTCTTATTTCCGCCTCAGGTACCCACGCAGGCGATTTCCATGAGAATCGACATTCACTGTCAGGGCTCCGTAGTCCATGGTGCCATACCAGGGCACCCGGGCGTCCTCTAATCGCTGCAGCGTCTCGACATGGGGATGTCCATAGGAATTGTTGCGGCCACAGGATATGATCGCGGTGGCAGGACTGGCGGTGGCAAGGAACTCAGTGCCGGTGGAATAGCCGGAGCCATGATGAGCTACCTTCAGTATATCTACCCTGAACTTCCTCTGTCCGCGCTGTTCCTGCAATCTCCTGGTTAACTGTAGCGACTGCGATTCCTGTAGCGACTGCGATTCCTGCAGCGACCGGGATTCCTGCAGCGACTGCGATTCCTGCAACGACTGCGATTCCTGCAGCGCCTGCAATTTCTGCGTCAATTGCTGTTCCCCTTCTCCTTCCACATCCCCGGTCAGAAGAATGCTGATCTTCCCAATGGCAGATGCCCCACTTGCGTCATTGGCTTTTCTGTCGTCTATTGCTTCCTGCTTCATCTTCTTCGCAAATACCTCCACATAAAAGCATTCCGAATAGGCGTTGGCATCTGCAAGGGGCGTATTCTCCTCCGGGTGCAGACACAACAACCTAAGTTGACTGTCTCTGATCTCATCGCCGCATTTTATGTAGCTTACCGGTATCCCGGCATCCTCCGCCGCTGCAAGCAGCTGCTCAAAGGTTTCCCTGCGCTCCGACTCTCGGATCGCCGGTAGGAACAACTGCTCCGCAGTAATCCCCCATTCCTCACCGTTCTCCATCAATTCCAATACTCCATTCATATGGTCTTCATCAGGGTGGGAAATAAATACACCGCGAAGAGATGAGATGCCACGGCTCTTGAGATAAGGCTTCAGCACATATTCACCGATGTTCTTCCGGCTGGTGCTGCCACAGTCGAAAAGATAGGCTCCCTGCCCAGTCTCCACCACGATGCCGTCGCCCTGCCCCACGTCCAGGAAAGTCACGCGACTCCCACAATCAAAATTTCCTGTGAGCAAACCAATCAATAATCCTAGGATCATCACAGCTGCGGTCAGGTGTGGAACTCTGTTCCTATGCATCATCTCTCCCTTACAATCCCTTTTTCTATTCCTGATGCTTTCATCCGCTCCTCTCGTTATAAGACACCATGGGGTTCTCGCAGAATGCAGCCTGTCTCCCGGAACATTTTCCTCCCCATACGTTCCCCGTTTCTTCCATGCATCCACATATTTTCTGCCGAAGACCAGCAGAAATATCCCGGCATAATAACAAGCAATCTGCCATCTCTCAGGCTGCCCCACACACCATACCGCTCCCGGCAGTTCTCCGAATCTTTCACAGATCCACTCATACCACCACAGGATCAGACAATCCACCGTCCCCACAATACCAAGTCCCGGAATCAACGATAGGATTCCTCCCGCCACTACCGCACTCATAAATGGTAGCACCAACAGATTCAACAGCACCGAATAGACCGGGATCTCATAGAAAAACCATAACTGTACGGGCAGTGTAAACAGGATGACTCCCACACTGGCAGCAAAGCCTCCTTTGACCGCAGACACCATACGGCGAATTTCTTCATACGCCACCTTGCGCCAGCCTTCCCGGTACTTGTTTCTCTCATAGGCGGAATCACCCAGAATATCTGCCACGGTACGAAGCCATGTCGATATCCCTTTGACTTCTGACTCCGCATCTGCATCCCTTTCCCAACAACCCCCGGAAAACACCGGCGTCAGAATGCAGATCCCCAGCACCGCTCCGAAGGACATTAAAAAGCTCACATCAAGAAGTCGCTCCGGTTCCTGTAAGACGAGCAATAGTGCCATCAGTCCCAGCCCTGTCAACATGTCATAAGTCCTGCCCACAAATATCCCGAGCATCTGTAACAGATACATTCCGATGGCACGGCTGGCAGACACACTCATGCCCACCATCACACCATATATAAAAAGCAGCATTGCACCACCCACTGCTGCCGCCCTGACAGGTAACCCCAGTCTCTTAAGCAACCGGTATACCCCCATTCCAAGCAGAGTAATATGTAATCCCGAAATACTTAAGATATGAGCAATTCCGTTTTTCTGATACAGCGCCTTTACCTCAGCGTCCAGTTCCTCCTTCTCCCCAAGCAGCAATGTCTGCATAACGGAGGCTTCTTTCGCAGGAAAAACTTCTGCAAGCCTGTCATGCAATACCTGCCGGAATCCATACAGTTTTTCCCGCAAAAAGCTGTACTTCTCCCCTGCGGCCAGAATCTGTGCCTTCCGTACTCTACCGCCAATACCCTTGGCCGCATAGTATGCCTGCGCATCAAATTCTCCCGGATTGGTCGCGGTCGAAAACAAAGCAAAAGTCCCTTCCAGAACGATCTGTTGCCCGATCTTAAGGGTTTTCTCTTCTTCGGTTACAGCACCTGCAGTGATCATTGCCGTTTTCATATTTTCCAGTTCACATTGTAATTTTCCAGAATAGGAATATTCTTGATCGTTTTGAATAATAGAAATTGATTTTAGAATAATTTCTTCAGAACTTCTTGTGTCTATCCGTCCCGTGATCTTCACCGGACTTCCGTCAGGCGGCAGGCCGGTATCTTCACCGGTTCCCACCCCTGCCAGTATTCTCATGATTGCGATTATTGTCACGAGACACAAACACACTGTAAAAAGTGGTCGTCTCATTAAATTCCTTTCTGCATACGTCTTACGCACCTACACCACAGAACGGACTGTCTCTGCGATAAAACGCAAAGCAATCCCTATCCGTAAATATTTACTGTTCCAATGTCGTAACATAATCCAGGTTTCTTTCAAACGTGGAATTGCTGAAAGTAGGCGGCACTTCGCCATTGACCAGAATCTGTACTTTATTGATATTGTCAAGTTCTACCAGCGAATTCACGATAGAGTAAACTGCCACTTCCGTGGATACGTTATTTATCACCGTGAGGAAATTGGAATCCAGATTTACATAACAGATTCCATCCTTAGTCAGAATATTGACGATCTTCGTCTCCGGATTGATCACCGGATATAATCCCTCGATCTGTCCGCTGGGACCGGCGATCAGCTCTTCCACTACAAAACGCTCCAGAGGTGTATTGGTGGAATAATGCTTTTCTCTGTATGAAGCGATCAGTTTATCCCCAGCCGCATTGGCAAAATACAGCTTTACCTTCACCAGCTCGTAGGTATTGATCTCGTTACCGTCATTATTGATGAACTGATCGGCATTCATCCAGCCTACCATCTCCCCGGCATTATCGTACAACTGGCTGTCCTCTACGGTAATGCCCACATACTTCACATTGGGCAGCTGCGTAAGCGTTCTTACGATGGCCGCACGCACCAGCACCTCCGTGGTGGGAGACAGTTCCGAATACGCCTTGTCTACGTTGATCAGTAGTTTTCCATCTTCTGCTTCATAATCCAGGACCCGGAATCCCATATCCAAAGGTGCCTTATATTCCAGCTTTTCCGGAGTCGTCGAGAGATACCTCATGGTCTCATCCAACTGTTCGTCCAAAGTCTTCGTGTTCAGATACTGTTCATGTACCTCAACCTTCGTCTCCGCTGTATTGATATAATACATGGACATTTTCTTCCCGGTCTGGGGTTCTGGCGAACCACATCCGGTCAACAAAAACGACAACAGCAATATTCCTGTCATCATATAACTTACTATTTTCTTCATAATTCACAGTCCTTCTAAGACGCTATATACATTAGCGGAATCTTCACCAGGAAACAGGATCCCTGTCCTTCTGTACTGGTCACCGTAAGGGATCCTTTGTGCATCAGCACCGCACTCTTCGTGATCGCCAGCCCCAGTCCGGTTCCTCCGATCTCTCTGGAATGGGACTTGTCCACACGATAAAAACGCTCGCAGATGTGTGCCAGGGATTCCTCCGGAATACCGATTCCGGAATCGCTGACTTCAAAAGTAAAATACTGGTGATCCGCATCCAGTACCACCTTTACCCAGCCATGATCCTTGTTGTATTTGATGGCATTTTCTACCAGATTCGTCATGATCAGCGTCATCTTGACCTCATCAACTTCCGCTACTACGGGGCGAACGCTCTCAAATACGACTTCCACATCTTTTTTCCGGGCGATAGGACGCAGTCTTTTCAGGATCAATTCTGTCAGATCATTGATATTCAATGATACAATGTTCAGGTCCTGTACCTTTTTATCCATCTTCACCAGTGCCAACAGGTCGGTGATGATCTGATTCTCTCTATCAATTTCGGATGTAATGTCTTCCATGAACTCACGATACAGCTCCGCAGGAGCGTCGTCCTGTGCCAGCAGGGAATCCGCCAGTACTTTGATGGATGTCATGGGAGTCTTCAGTTCGTGGGACACATTAGCTACAAATTCCTGTCTCGAATCGTCCAGTGCTTTCATGCGCTTCAACAGTTGGTTAAAAGCATCCACGATATGTACCGTCTCCACATAATCAGGCACAGAGATGGTCTCATCACTGAATCCTTCCCTCACCGCATTGATCGCCTGGGTAACTCTGTTGAAAGGCATCGTCAGCACTCTGGACAGCAGAATTGCCAGCGCCAGGATTGCCACGATCATGATCACTTCCATGATATATGCCTTGCGGTTCAACACTTCCCTGGCATTTACAATACTGTCATTAGAAATACTGGTCAGCATGACACCTCGGATCGCATCGGGATTTTTTTTACCGTTCTCGTCCGTGGTATTGGCTGTGGTATCCATGATGGGAGTAGTCATCTCTATGTAACCGTGCTCCGGGTCGTAGTGAGAGATATTTTCCCCCTGAAAGCACTTAATGACTTCCTCGGAAATGATCGTCTTCCCCTCACTGATGCCGTAGGTATCTTTTTCCACCTTAAAGTTTTTGTTAATGATCATCACACGGCCTTCGTACAGATTGGACAGCATCTCCAGCTCCGCATTGATGACCTCTCGGGAATTGCCGGTATCCTCTCTGACGCCGTGGCTGCTCAAATAATTGTTGCTGACCAGGTGGTTCGCCAGGATCATCAACTGGTTCTGCACCACCGTGATCCGCTGTTCCACCGCCATATCCTCATAATTGCTTACGATACCGTGCCGCATGACAATACAGGGGACCAGACCGATCACCAGAATCAGCAGGAAAATTCTTGCCCGCAGACTTCGCAGTTTGATCATGCTCTCCAGATTTTCCCATATCGTCGCGAATCGTTCTTTATTCCATTTCTTCACAATATAAAAACCTCATGTTCGTTCACTCAGCTCATGGACAGAATGCTTTGCCTGCAAGCAGTCACGCATTCTGTCCATGGCTGAGTTTATCATTAAAATAGTACCCGACTCCCCACTTGGTATGGACGTATCTGGGTTCGCTGGGGCTCAATTCGATCTTCTCCCGCAGTCTTCGGATATGTACATCCACAGTGCGTACATCTCCGGGGTAATCCGTACCCCACACGAGTTTTAACAGATTCTCTCTGCTGTATACCTTGTCCGGATTCAGCATCAGAAGCTCCAGTACCTCAAACTCTTTGGCTGTCAGGCCGATCTCTTTTCTCTGAATATAAGCTCTTCTGCCATCACGATCCAGCTTCAGATCTCCGCTTTCGAGAATACCGCCGCTCTCTGCGGGCGTTTTCTTCGGCTCCATGCGGCGCAGGATAGCTTTAATTCTTGCCTTGACCTCGAGAATATTGAAAGGCTTCGTTATGTAATCATCCGCACCGTATTCCAGTCCCAGAATCTTATCCATATCATCGCCCTTGGCGGTCAACATGATCACCGGTACATTGGAGAATTCCCGGATCTGCTGACAGACTTCAAATCCTGTCAGTTTGGGAAGCATGACATCCAGCAATATGATGTCGTATTCCTTGTTATGTGCCATCTCCAGTGCTTCCTCTCCGTCATAGGCACAGTCCACTTCCATATTGTCCTGTTCCAGACTGAAACGGATTCCCTTCACGATCAGCTTCTCATCATCCACTACCAGCACTCTCTTGCCTGCCATCTTCCTTAACCTCTTTATTTTACCTTTCTATTCCCTGTGTGTGATATTCTCATTGCACCGTAATCCTATCACATAACTTATCATAAGCATTCTGTTTGATCCCAGACACCTTCATAATGTCCTCCTTCGTCTGAAAAGCACCGTTTTTCTCCCGGTAGCGCACAATATCCGCTGCCCTGGATGCTCCGATTCCCGGAAGCGTACACAATTCCTCTGCGGATGCCGTGTTGATGTTCACGAGTCCCTCTTCTGCCGCCTTCCCCGCAGCTTCCAGTTCTTCCGCCTCCGATGCTGTGGGAAAATACAATTTCTGTCCATCTGTCACGATTTCCGCCAGATTGACATAAAAAGGATCCGCCTCCGTTGTCATGCCACCGGCCAGTTCCAATGCCTCCGCGGCTCGGCTGCCCTCCGGCACCTCCACGACTCCCGGTGCCCGCACCGCACCACAGACATAGACATACACCGTCTGCGGCTCGACCACTCTGGTCTCTGCAGCCTGTTCCGCAGCTTCCAGCTCCGGGAATTCCGCAACGGATTCCCCGGGTGGAATCAGCACAATTGCTTCATCTGCTGTCCCACAGCCTGTCATAAATAACACGATGCATCCCAGCAAACCGATCAAACACCTATATTTTATTTTCGAAAAAAAATTAAAAACCATCATAGTCCCCTTCCTGTCGTTCACTCTCAGGGGATTGCCTCTCTATGCTGTCAACTTTCATTGTACTGGAATTATCCGGAATTTACAAGCCGTTTGTCAGCTTATTTCCACTTGAAAATTATGATACCTACGATTGCCACTGCCATGCCAACAGCCTTGCGCCACTCCCAGGGTTGCTTCTCCACACCGAACCATCCGAACAACTCGATGATATATGCCACAGCAAGCTGGGCGATCACAATGAGCATCACCGCTTTGGCCGGTCCCAGGACATCCATGCTCCGAATCACCGTATAGGTAATAAAAGCACCGATGGCACCTCCAAGCAACATATATTTCGGCTCCACCTGCGCTATTTTCAGAAAGGAAGTCCGCTCCGTACACAGCCATGCTCCCAGGCATACCAGCAACGCCGTGAACTGTACAAATGCACTTGCGGTCCAGATACCGGAAGACTTTGTGACCTGGGTATTGAATACTCCCTGAATACTCATCAGTGCTCCGGAGACTAAAGCAATCAAAAAACCGATCATAGGATTCTACCACCTTTTCTTTTTAGTAGTAGTCTATCCCAGGACCGGTTCTTTCATTCCTGATTCGTCAATTCTCTGTATTTCCTAATTGCTGCGACATATTGTCCGCCAGCTGCTGCACCAGTGTCGTCACATCCTCGCCGTTCCACACCTTGGAAAACAGTACTTCCAGCTGCATCCAGAAATTCCCTGTCTCCAGCATTTTCGGAAGCGATACGCTGTCCGCATACTCATCGGCAAAAATCGTAAGTGCTCCATTATCCGCATTCTCCGCCGCATGAAGGCCTGCAGGCATTTTACCGGAACGCTCATACAGTCCATCCGCATATTCTTCCGACAGATAAGCTGCAAAACGATCCGCAAGCTCCTTATGCTCCGAATAACCATTGATCACCGCCGCTCCGGTAACAGACAAAGATCTGCTCTGAAGTTCGGCACTGACATCCGGCATACGGGCAATTCCGTAGTTAAATGTAAGACTGCCGTCTGCTTTTGCATCCTCCAGCCGCTTTACCACATCCGTCGTTCCGATGGTGAACATGGTCTTGCCATCAATGAAGTCCTGGATCACGGAATCATAGGTCACGGTATCTGACTCAATGAAGAAGAACTGGTTCAGCGCCTTGTATACTTCCAGACACTGTATGGTCTCCGGATTGTTGATGTTGATATCATTTCTGTCATCACCGGGATCGCCGCCTACGATCATGTAATTACCCACGATCCAGTAGTTGTAAAAGATATTGTTCACATCCCATTTCATGACGCCTTCGACACCCTCCGGTGCATCGAATGTATCCGCAATGTTCAACAGATCGTCCACCGTAGAGGGAAGTGCCTTGGCGAAATACTGTTCCGCCAGCGCGTTGACCGCTGCTTCGTCCGCGGTAACCTGATCTGTGGTCTGATCCTCCGGAAGAGAATCTTCCTCGATGATCTCCTCACCTTCTCCTACCGGTTCGTCATTGTCACTGCTGCCGGACAGCTCTTTTTCCGCCTGTTGTGTCGCCCAGGTGCGGAGATAATCTTCATTGTATACCAGTGCACTGGTATCAAAATACACAGGATAACCAATGATTTTATCGTCATAAGTCACCGCTGCCAGTGCTGCCCGGGAAAAATGATCCGTATCGCAGATTCCCTCCGTATCCGGCACCTTTGTCGCCAGACCCGCCAGATATGCCTTCTCCAGGGAGTCACTGCTTAACAGATAGATATCCGGTATCTGAGCGGAATGCAGTGTCTCCTGATTGACCGCTTCCAGATATTCACTGTCGGAAGTCAGCACCGGGATCACACGGACCTTGTTCTGTTCTCCGAAAGACACTGCTGCCGCATTGATATAGCCGGACAGAGCTTCATCCGAGTACCAGCAGTAGATGGTCTCTTTCCCCCGAAACAACTGCAGACGTTCTCCGGTATCCTGCGTCTGGCTCATTTCCTGCGTACTTCCGTAAACAGCTGCAGCAGCCATGGCGATCACAGCTGCTGTAGCAATCATTCTTTTTTTCAAAAACATACTTCACTTAAACCTCTTATTCGATACAGGTGTCCAAAATAGCGATCATTTCGTCCACGTTTTCTCTGCTAATGACGAGAGGAGGTACAAAACGAATAATATCCGCACCGGCATTGATCAGGATCAATCCCTTCTCCAATGCTCTGTTAATGATATCTCCCACCGGATGATCAAATACCAGCCCCTGCATCAGGCCCACACCACGACGTTCCTGAATACAGTCGTACTTTTCAGCCAGCTCATTCAGACGCTGTTCCAGATAAGGAGCTACCTCTCTCACATGTTCTATTATATGGTCCTCCTCGAATAAATCAAGCACTTTTTCCACAGCGGCGCAGGCCAATGGGTTGCCACCGTAGGTGGTTCCGTGATCTCCCGCGGTCAGAGAATGCTGTGCAACCTTTTCCGTCATCATAAAAGCACCTACCGGCACACCGCAGCCCAGTGCCTTGGCAGAGGTCATGATATCCGGTTTCACGCCAAAACGCTGCCATGCATACATGTAACCGGTACGGCCCATACCACACTGGATCTCATCTAAGATCAGCAGGATATCCCTCTCGTCGCACAGATCCCGTACCTGCTTCAAAAATTCTTCCGTTGCGGGATACAGTCCACCCTCGCCCTGCACGGTCTCCATAATGATAGCGCAGGTCTTGTCCGTCACCTGATCCAGCACACTCTGAAAATCATTCAGATCGGCGAATTTAATATGACCGATCATAGGCTGGAATGCCTCACGGTACTTAGGATTGCCTGTTACGGACAGAGCACCCATGGTTCTGCCGTGGAAAGAATGGTTCATGGCAATGATCTCGTGATCGGTACAGCCGTCTTTCAGATAGGCGTATTTTCTGGCTGCCTTGATGGCGCCCTCCACCGCTTCCGCACCGGAATTGGTGAAAAAGACCCGATCCATGCCGGATACTTTTTTGATCTTTCGTGCTGCTTCGATGGCGGGCACATTATAATAATAGTTGGAAGTGTGGATCACCTTGTCGATCTGTGCTTTCAGTGCATCGTTGTATGCTTTGTTCTGATATCCCAGTGCAAATACGGCTATACCCGCTACAAAATCCAGATATTTTTTACCGTCTATATCATACAGATACACACCATCGCCCTTATCCAGAACGATCTGGTACCGGTTATAGGTATGCAGCAGATCTTTTTCCGCTTCTGCAATATATTCTTTCATGGTGTCACTCATTTTTCTATTCCTCCTCATCGGATACGATCGCGGTACCGATACCCTGATTAGTGAAGATCTCCAGCAACAGGCAGTGTGCCAGACGTCCGTCCAGGATATGTACGCGGTTTACACCGTTACGGATAGCGGAAGTACAGTTGTTTAACTTCGGCAGCATGCCACCGCCGATGTAACCGTCGTGGATCAGTCCCTCTGCCTCGGAGGCTGTCAGCCTGGAGATAAAGGTGGACTTGTCGTTGACATCCTTGTACAGGCCTTCGATATCTGTCAGGAATGCCAGTTTCTCCGCATGTACTGCCTTTGCGATCGCGCACGCGGCATCATCCGCATTGATATTGTAAGTATGATAATCCTTGTCCAGTCCGATGGGAGCGATGATGGGCAGGTAATCCTTCTCCAGCATATCAAAGAGGATATCGGGATTTACGCCGGTGATCTCACCCACATAACCGATGTCCTGACCGTCGGAATATTTTTTTTCTACCTGGAGGAGTCCGCCGTCCTTGCCGCTGACACCAACCGCCTTGACACCGAGCTCTTCCACCATGGTCACCAGGCTCTTATTCACCTTGTTCAGTACCATTTCCGCGATTTCCATGGTTTCCTCGTCAGTGACACGCAGACCGTTGATGAACTTTGCTTCTTTGCCTACCTTGCCGACCCAGCGGCTGATCTCCTTACCACCGCCATGCACAATAATGGGTTTGAAGCCTACCAGCTTCAACAGCGTCACATCCTTAATGACGTTTTTCTGCAGTTCTTCGTTGCTCATGGCACTGCCGCCGTATTTTACCACAATGATCTTGCGGTTGAATTTCTGTATGTAAGGAAGCGCCTCGATCAGCACTTCTGCTTTTTTCATTACCTGTTCCATATCTTTTTCCATTGTTCTGTCCATGCCTTTCCGCAGATATCTGATCCGCCCATCACTTATTTCTTCCGTATGTCGCGCACTGTCTTAGGAACGATAGTCTGCATTGATCTTCACATAGTCATAGCTTAGATCACAGCCCCATGCAGTCGCTTCCGCATCCCCCATATGCATATCCACCAGGGCGGTGACTTCCGGATCGGAGAGGATCTTCGTAGCCTCTTCCTCGCTGTAATCACATGCCACGCCATTACCGAAAATATGGATCTTACCACTCTTACTCTCAAAATACAGATCTACATTTTCCGGATCGAATTTAGCTCCGGAATAGCCCAGTGCACAGAGGATACGTCCCCAGTTGGCATCATGTCCGAAGATAGCTGCCTTGGTCAGGGAAGAACAGATCACGGATTTTGCCAGGGTTCTGGCATCTTCCTTGCTGGCTGCATGGATCACTTTGGTCTCGAACAGCGCCGTTGCCCCTTCGCCGTCTCCTGCCATTTTTTTTGCCAGGAAGGTAGTGATCTCGTGCAATGCCTTGCAGAAGTTGTCGTAATCTTCACCCTCTGCGGTGATCTCCTCATTGCCTGCCATACCATTTGCCAGTACTAACAGTGTATCGTTGGTGGAAGTATCACCGTCCACGGAGATCATGTTAAAGGAATCTACTACGTCTGCGCTGACGCACTTCTGCAACATCTCTTTGGAAATATTCACATCGGTGGTTACAAAGCCTAACATGGTGCACATGTTCGGATGGATCATTCCGGAGCCCTTGCACATACCGCCTAATGTCACGGTCTTGCCGCCGATCTCGGTCTCAATGGCAATCTCCTTGGAAATGGTATCGGTGGTCATGATGGCATGCGCCGCATCGGAACCGGCCTCTAATGTGTCCGCCTTCGCTGCCACCAGCTTTTTGATTCCAACGGTAATCTTATCTACGGGAATCTGCATACCGATGACACCGGTGGATGCTACCAGTACCGCATCCGTGGGCACGCCTAACAGTTCTCCGGCACATTTTGCTTCTGCCTCACAGCAGCTAAGCCCCTGTCTGCCGGTGCAGGCATTGGCGATTCCGGAATTGACTACCACTACCTGTGCAAATGCGGAATGCTCCACGATCTGCTTATCCCACAGCACGGGAGCCGCCTTTACCACGTTGGAGGTAAACGTACCTGCCACGGTGCAGGGTGCCTTACTTACGATCAGTGCCATATCCTTACGATTCTGATATTTAATGGCAGCCTCCACACCTGCTGCCTCAAAGCCTTTTGCTGCGGTCACACCGCCCTGGATCTGTTTCATATTGGAATGCTCTCCTTTCGATTCCGTTTCTATTTATTAAACGCTGTAATGTTCTCTTCATTCAAAGTAAAATCATAATAGTTCAGGTCTTCCCGCTTTGTCCAGCCAATGCATTTCCAGAAAGCATTACCGATATCGTTCTGGGTAAAAGCGATCAGGCTGACTTTATTGATGTGCTCCTCTTTCAGGGCATTCATGCAGTGGACCACCATGGCTTTTCCTATGCCAAGTCTTCTATAATCTTCTCTCACACATACATGATACAGGCAGCCCCGTCGTCCGTCATGACCGCATAGGATACCGCCCACTACGGTTCCGTCCTCCCCGACGGCTACCACACTGGTGCCGGGATTCCGGTGGATAAAACGCTCCACACCTTCCCTGGAATCATCGATACTCCGGATACCGAAGCCGTGAATGGTCATCCAGAGGGCGTGCAGACCGTCATAATCTTCTATGGTCATTGGTTTGATTGTAAACTGTTTGCTCATTGATGTATGTAATCCTTTCGTCCTTGTCCTGTGTCTGCTTTAAGGGAAGCAGGGAACCAGCTCCAGGCCTTCGCTCTCGGGAAGTCCGAACAGCAGGTTCATGTTCTGTACTGCCTGACCGGCAGCGCCTTTTACGAGATTGTCCAGTGCACCCATCATAATGATGCGTCCGGTACGCTCGTCAATGACAAAGTTGATGTCCACGTAGTTGCTGCCTTCCACCCACTTGGTCTCGGGGCAGCTGCCCTTATCCAGTACGCGGACAAACTTCTCGTTTGCATAATATTTATCATAGACAGCCTTTACCTCTTCATAGGCAGGAAGTGTGCCGTCCGGTTTTCTCTTCAGTGTTGCATATTCGGTTGCCAGGATCCCCCGGTTCATGGGTACGAGGTGCGGGGTAAAATTGATGGTCACCTGACAGTTGCCCGCATAGCCTAACTGCTCCTCGATCTCGGGAGTATGTCTGTGACTTGCCACACCGTAGGCTTTCATATTCTCATTCACTTCGCAGAACAGGTTTGGCACTTTGGCTCCTCTGCCTGCACCGGAAGTTCCGGACTTGGCATCCACGATCAGGGTATTCACATCGATCATACCTTCTTTTACCATAGGGTAAGCGGTCAGGATCGAGCAGGTGGTATAACAGCCGGGATTAGCCACCAGTCTGGTCTTCTCCGTGATCTTGTCACGGTTGATCTCGCAGAGTCCGTATACCGCTTCCTCGATGAACTGCGGAGACTTATGCTCGATGCCGTACCATTTTTCATAGGTAGCTACATCCTTGATACGGTAATCGGCGGACAGATCCACAATTTTCACCCGGGAAAGGATTTCCTCGGATAACAGTCCTGCCAGGAATCCCTGGGGGGTTGCGGTGAAGATCACATCCACCTGCTTCGCCAGTTCCTCCAGATTGTCGTCCTTACAAATATCATCCACCAGCTGAAACATGTTCTGGTATACCTGATAATACTTTTTATCTATATAGCTTCGGGAACCGTACCATACGATTTTGGCATCCTTGTGATTCAACAGGATACGTACCAGTTCTCCTCCGGCATAACCGGTTGCTCCGATGATTCCTACTCTGATCATTATTTTACCTCACACTCATTTCATTGCATTTCTGTGTCATCGAATTACTTCGCAGCAAGATGCTCCCGCAATTCTGCTTTGGAACTGTTCAGAACCCCATTCGCAAAATCGCTGCTGCGCTTTTCCGATATTCATCTGACTCTGAATAGTTCCATGATACCACTTTCTTCCTAAATGTCTACTACTTTTTTTATTTTTATGCATGTTTTTTGGATTGATACGTATATTTATGCACTTATTCATACTTTTTCTATGTTTTTATGCAATATAACGGAATAATATTCACTCTGCTTTTACCGTACTTCCTTTTCCGATTAAAATCTGCTACAATAAGTGTGTTGCGCAATGCAATCCGCGCATCTATTTTTTTAGCTTCTACGAGAGCGGAAATGAGGAAATTATGGCTTTTGACGGCGTTACCATTGCCTGTGTAATATCTGAACTGAAAAAAGAACTGATCGGCGGAAGGCTGTACAAGATCGCCCAGCCGGAGAATGATGAACTGTTACTGACGATCAAACAGCCCACCGGGCAGAAGCGCCTGCTGTTATCCGCAAGTGCTTCTCTCCCGCTGATCTATCTGACGGAAACCAATAAACCCAGCCCCATGACGGCCCCCAACTTCTGTATGCTTCTGCGCAAACACTTGCAGAACGGCCGTATTGTGAACATCTCCCAGCCGGGGTTGGAACGTATTGTGCATATTGACATTGAACATCTGGATGAGATGGGCGATCTGCGTCACAAGACACTGGTCATGGAGCTGATGGGCAAACACAGTAACCTAATCTTCTGTAATGACGATAATACCATCATCGACAGTATCAAGCATGTCTCCTCCGCTGTCAGCAGTGTCCGGGAAGTCTTGCCGGGACGTCCCTACTTCATTGCCCACACACAGGACAAGCTGGATGCCCTGACCTGCGATGAGAATACGTTCCGTGAAATGCTTGCCGCTAAACCCCAGCCGGTCTTCAAGGCGGTCTACGGAAGCTTCACCGGCATCTCGCCCGTACTGGCACAGGAATTATGTCATGAGGCCGGTCTTGATGGGGAACGTCCTACAGCGGCACTGACACCCACGGATTACCATACTTTATACGGAATCTTTTCCAAAATGGTCACTTCTATCAGGGAAGAAGCCTTCTCTCCATGCATCGCCTACACCGGCACCCGCCCCGTGGAATATGCAGCGGTTCCCCTGACGATGTATGGCTCGGGAGCGGATCATTTGGAATCCTACACTTCCATGTCCGCCCTGCTGGAGCATTTTTATGCGGAGAAAAATACATTAACCAGGATCCGTCAGAAATCCTCCGACCTGCGCCGTATCGTCCAGACAGCCCTGGAACGTGATATTAAAAAATATGACCTCCAGCTGGCACAGATGAAGGACACAGAAAAGCGGGAAAAATACCGCATCTACGGTGAACTGCTCAATACCTACGGTTACAGCGCAAAGCCCGGTGACAGATCCCTCACCGCCGTAAATTATTATACAAATGAGCCGGTAACGATCCCCCTGGATCCCACCCTCTCCGCCACGGAAAATGCGAAAAAATATTTCGACAAATACGGCAAATTAAAGCGTACTTATGAGGCGCTGTCCGAGCTGACCTGCCAGGTCAAGGAAGAGATCGACCACTTAGAGACCATCAGCACAGCACTGGACATTGCCCTGAAGGAAGAAGACCTGGTGGAGATCAAGGAGGAACTGACCCAAAGCGGTTACATCCGCCGAAAAGGCGGCACGAAAAAAGCGAAGATCACCAGCAGGCCCTTCCACTATTTAAGCAGCGACGGCTTCCATATTTATGTAGGGAAAAATAATTTCCAAAATGACGAACTGACCTTCAAATTCGCCACAGGAAATGACTGGTGGTTCCATGCCAAAGGCATCCCCGGCTCCCACGTGGTAGTAAAGACCGAGGGGAAAGAGCTGCCGGACCGTACTTTTGAAGAAGCGGGCAGACTGGCTGCCTACTATTCTAAAGGCAGGGAACAGGAAAAAGTGGAGATCGATTACGTCCAGAAAAAACAGGTCAAAAAGCCTGCCGGTGCTAAGCCGGGATTCGTGGTCTATTATACGAACTACTCCCTGATGATCGACAGCGATATCTCAGGTATCAAAAAGCTCAGCGACTGACCAGCCTATGCATCCGGCACCTAACTTTATGCATATTTATACTGTATATTTTCCGATTTATACATTTATGTGCATATTTTAATTTGTTTTATTCATTTTTATGATTTATTTATGCAACTTTTTTGCTTGCTTTTGCGAATATAATGTTGTATAGTAATTGTCAGAGCGTAACACACGATCCCAACATCTGATGCATTACGGATTGCTTCGTGCTTTTAGGCTTTTGCCCCTGGCATCATACACACTATAAAACGGAGGATTTTATCATGAAGGAAAAAGTAGTTTTAGCTTATTCCGGCGGTCTGGATACTACCGCTATCATTCCCTGGCTGAAGGAGAATTTTGACTACGAAGTTATCTGTGTCTGTGTCAACTGCGGACAGGCAGAGGAGCTCGACGGTCTGGAAGAGAGAGCCAAGGCCTGCGGCGCTTCCAAGCTGTATATTGAAGACGTTATCGATGAATTCTGTGATGATTATATTGTTCCCTGTGTCCAGGCTCATGCCGTATACGAGAACAAGTACCTGTTAGGTACCTCCATGGCAAGACCTCTGATCGCCAAGAAGCTGGTAGAGATTGCCAGAAAAGAAGGCGCTGTAGCTATCTGCCACGGTGCTACCGGTAAGGGTAACGACCAGATCCGTTTCGAGTTAGGTATCAAGGCTCTGGCTCCCGATATCAAGATCATCGCTCCCTGGAGAAGCGACAAGTGGAACATGGACTCCCGTGAATCCGAGATCGAGTACTGCAAAGCGCATGGTATCCATCTTCCTTTCTCCACCGATTCTTCCTACAGCCGTGACCGTAACATCTGGCACATCAGCCACGAAGGTCTGGAGCTGGAGGATCCCGGCAACGAGCCCAACTACGAGCATCTGCTTGTCTTAGGCGTAACTCCTGAGAAGGCTCCCGATGAGGGTGAGTATGTGACCATGACATTTGAAAAGGGTGTTCCCACTTCCGTTAACGGCGAGAAGATGAAGGTATCCGATATCATCCGTACCCTGAACAAGCTGGGCGGCAAGCACGGTATCGGTATCGTAGATATCGTAGAGAACCGTGTTGTAGGTATGAAGTCCCGTGGTGTTTATGAGACTCCCGGCGGTACCATCCTCATGGAGGCTCACCAGCAGCTGGAAGAGCTGATCTTAGACCGTGATACTTATGCATTCGAGAAGGAAATGGGTGCAAAGTTTGCAAGCCTGGTATACGAAGGCAAATGGTTCACTCCTCTCCGTGAGGCTGAGCAGGCTTTCATCGAGAAGACCCAGGAATATGTAACCGGTGAAGTGAAATTCAAGCTCTACAAGGGCAACATCATCAAGGCAGGAACCACTTCTCCTTACTCTCTGTACAATGAGAACCTGGCTTCCTTCACCACCGGTGATCTGTATGATCATCACGATGCAGAAGGCTTCATCAATCTGTTCGGTCTGTCACTGAAGGTTCGTGCCATGAAGCTGCAGGAGAACGAGAAGAAGCTTGGCAACTAATAATTATTCGGCGATTTTGTGAATAAAGCTATGAAATGATACAGTAAGAGGTGTCTATGATCACAATGCAGACAATTACTGCCATAGGACTGATCTATCTGATCGGTATCAACCTGGCAGGCTTCATTATCATGGGCGTCGATAAAAAAAGAGCCATCCGGGGTGCCTGGCGCATCTCGGAGGCTTCTCTTTTTTTAACGGCGCTATTGGGCGGCAGCCTGGGATGTATTCTGGGAATGCAGCATTTCCGGCATAAGACGAAGCACTGGTATTTCAAATACGGAATGCCTGCGATCCTTGTGGTACAGGTACTGCTTTTTGTCCTTTTATTCAGGTAGGAGTTATGCTATACTGACATTATGTAAGCTGATTCTTTAGGGTTTTACAGATGAGTAATTTTTACAGAGAAGGTCCTGGGTGGCTGTCTCTGCGTGTATTTGGGAGGTGTCGATATGCATATAGCAGTATGTGATGATAATGTAGCCGACAGAAAACAGTTAGAGCGCTTGCTAAAGCGGGAATCCGACAAACGTGCTGCATCTACGGGGATCATTTATACCGATTCTTTTGGTAATTCTACCGCACTGCTGTCCAATCCCATGCAATACGATGCCTTTTATATCGACATGTGTCTGACAGAAGGAACCACCGGTACGGATGTGGTCAATGCCCTCACAGCACAGGGTGTCAACGCTCCCATTATATTATGCTGTTCCAAGATCAATTACAGGGAACAGACGTATCCGGAAAATGTCATCTTCCTAGACAAGCCCATCAAAGTAGCAGAGCTGGCGCAGAGCATTGACCATGCCCTGGAGATCATGGCGAAAGCAGTTCCCCTCATCGAGCTTCGTGAGGATGAGGATACCATCTATGTGACCGAACCGGATATCCTCTACGCTGAGGAAGAGGGCCGCAATGTCATCGTAACCCTGAAGGACGGCCGTACCGTAAAAGTCGCTACCACCGCCATCAATTTATTCTCCCAGATAGAAAATCATCCCACCTTCTTTGCCCCTACCGTTAGGGCCATCCTCAACGGCAGATACATGGAGAAGCTGGGATTCCGTAAAGTCATTATGTGCGATGGGAAAAAGTTCCCGCTGCACAGAGACTGCGTTGCTTACGCAAAACAGCTCCTGGCAGAGTATCATGCGTAACTTGAAAGTTAGTTAATAAATCTGTTTTCAAATCTCCGTAGCCCTTGGCAGGGTATAAGAAACGCGACACGCTCGCGCTCTGTCGCAGAGCGTAGCGGTACATAAGCGAGGAAAGTACCCTCGCTAAGTACCGACGTCTGCTTACGGTCTGCTTATTCTTATACCCAGCCGGGGCTACTGGTTTTTTGAAAGCTTTTGTACCAAAGTGCTCCAAAATCGTCAAAAAAGTACAAAAACATAGCATTTTGCATTTGGAAACAGTATTATTTTCGCAAAGACATGATTATCCTTCCGTTTGGTACAAAGAATTTAATTTTTTCTAGTTTTTTGTATCAGAAAAGTAATTTTATGCCAATTTGCGAAAATCATTTTTAAAGCAAATTTCTGGAATATTCAAGAAAACAGAACTCCCGGGGCGGACAGAATGCCTTCCGGGAGTTCGTCCGGTTAGCCAACGATCATTCACTAACTTTCAATATTACACCGTTACGATCACGCCGCCGTCATTGGCGTACATGCTGCTGACGCCGCGGGTGTCCATGATCAGGCAATCTCTGAACTGTACCTTATCCGTAAGAAGCTTTTTGATGGTCTCGGCGCGGTCCGGTGCATTACAATGGGTGATCATCAGTGTGCGGTGTTGGGCGTCTCCGACTTCCTCTAAAATGATCTCTGCCATTCTGCGGAGTGCCTTCTTCATACCGATACTCTGTCCTCTCTGCACGATATTTCCCTTGTCTCCTGCCATAATGGGCTTAATGCTTAAAGTGGATGCCACCAGTGCCTTCACGCCGGTCAGTCTCCCGTTCTTACGCAGAGTCTCCAGATTATCCAGTACAAAATACGTATGCATATTGCTGCGGAATTCCTCGATCTGTTTTACGATCTCTTCAAAGGGAAGGCCCTGTTCCTCCAGTTCTACCAGCTTCTTCACGATCTGCGTCTCACCGCAGCTGGCGGATTCGGAATCGACGACATGGATCTGCTTCTTACCGTATTTTTCCCGATACAGATTCATTCCCAGCACGGCGCTGTTGTAACTTCCACTCAGATGAGAAGATAATGTAATGGCATATACATGCTCTGCTTCTGTACAATAAGCCTCCCGGAACTTCTCCGGAGAAGGGCATGCAGATCTGGGACATTGAGGAGATTCCGCTACTTTTTTCAAAAACTCTGCCTGATCGAAGCTCTCATCATCCTGGATTCTATAGTCTCCCACTTCCAGTCCCAGCGGAACGATCTCAAACCGGGGATCCTGCAGATACTCTTCCGGCAATTCACAACAACTGTCTACTACGATTTTGAAACTCATAATATCTGTCTCCATATTATTAATTATTTGTTATTTTTTGCAAACCATGCTATGTAGTTTTTAATACTACTTATAATAGCACGAAACATTTCGTTCGTAAAGCTTTTACACAAAATATTCATATTTCCTTTTTTCCGTACATCGTTTATACTATTTCTATATCGCATGACACCGGAACGCAAGATACAATCACCGGAGTAAGGAGCCTTGATGATCGCATTACAGATTACATCCATGAAAAATTTTATGAATCACCTGCTGGTAGCGGATACCTTTGATCCTTTTCTTCTGGAAGAAGCCACCATCAGCACCGCCCTCACCGTAACCATCGACGGGCATATCAACAAGGACTTCTATCCTGCTGACGAACGAGGCGAAGACTGTATTCCCTGGGAACTGCAGTCTTTTAGCAAAATAAAAGGACTGTGCTTTGACCTGATCAAGGGAAAACACACTCCTTTGTATTTTAAATTTGTGCTTCATATGCAGCCGGATAAAGCCGCTGCCATACTTACAAAAGCCCAGGTGGACCCTGACGTCATCCGTGCCCTGGTGCTGAACATCCGCTACGATGGGGAAAAAACGATTCTCACCACCGGATGTGCTTACCAGACCTTCACCATGGACAAAAGTGCCGATACCGTCTGGGACAAGGCGCTGAAAAAATATCTGGATCTGAAGGGAATCTCTTACGAGGAACTTTGATCATTCCTTCATCTTCGGCTTACTGAGAAGACTTGCCAGATAACCGAAGATCAGCGCTGCCGACGTCCCCACAGCTCCTGCCCGGAAGCCTCCCACAAAAAGGCCTAAAAAGCCTTGTTCCTGCACCGCCTCTTTTACACCTTTCATTAACACATTTCCAAAGCCTAAAAGCGGTACGCTGGCACCGGCCCCCGCAAAATTCTGAAAAGGTTCATACCAGCCAAGCGCACTGAGCACGGCACCGGTGACCACTAAAAGCACCATAATGCGTCCCGGCATCATCTTCGTCTTTTCCATCAGGATCTGCACCAGCGCGCAGATCAGACCACCCACCCAGAAAGCATTGATATAATCCATCCTCTGCGTTTCCTCCTTATATCTGTTTATGGACAGTCTCTGCACTTTTTCCTGAATTTATGCGTTCTTTATACGTTTACTTTTTGCCAAACCGGAACCACTCCGGCGGAAGCTGTACCAGGATCACAGCGGCAAATACGATAACACAGCCTGCGATCTGTCTCGGAGTCAGTGTCTGATCCGTACTTAAAAAACCGATCTTATAAGCGATCCATCCTGAAATGGTGGCAATGACGGATTCCAGACTCATGATGAGCGCTGCCACCGTGGGATTCAAGCCCTTCTGCCCCACAATCTGCAGAGTATATCCCACACCGCAGCTTAAGACACCGGCATACAACAGTGCTCCCAGACCTTCCTGGATCTGTCCGAAAGTCGGCTGTCCCCAGATAAGCGCCCCGATGCAGCAGACGACACCGCACACTGTGAACTGGATGCAGGATACCACCGCTCCATCGATTCTCGCTGCATAATGATCAACCGTCATGATCTGTATCGCAAAAGCAATAGCACATAAAAATACCATGATATCCCCTGCCCCCAGGCGCAATGATTCTGTCATGCAGAGCAGATACATTCCCACCGCTGCCATGCTGGCTGCCGCCCAGACCACCGGTGCTACCTTTTTCTTCAAAAAAATGCCAAACATGGGCACAAAAATAATATACAGGGTCGTGATAAATCCCGCCTTGCCGACACTGGTATACTTGATACCGAACTGCTGCAGGGTGCTGGCAATGGTCAGGAAGATACCACACAGAAGCCCTGCCCTGACATTCCGTTTCCAGTCTAATTTTGCTGCCTTGTCTCCAGCGATCTTCCGACTGATCAGAATATACACCAGAATACCGGCAGCGCCGATCAGAGAACGGACGCCGTTAAACGTAAACGGGTGCATGTAATCCATACCCTTGCTCTGGGAGACAAATGCCATGCCCCAGATGGTGGCTGTCAGCAGAAGGATTAGGCTGTTTCTCGTTGTTTTCGCTCTTGTATTTTCCATAGTTGTATTGTTCGTTCCTTATATGATTCGTCCCTTATTGTTTTACGGTTATGTGAGCTTATCAGAAACGTTTTTTATATTTCTCAGCGATCTCCGCCACTACATCCCGCAGCATTTTTCCGCTGCAGTCTATGATGAGATCCGCATATTTCTTATACAACGGGGTTCTCTCATCATACAGATCCCGCAGGGTCTGACCGGGCTGCAGAGTCACGCCCCTGGCGTTCAGATCCCCCAGCCGTTTCTCCACTTCCTCATAGGGAAGCTTCAGATATACCACCGTACTGATCTCCCGCAGATGCTGCATGCCCTCCGGCTCGTAGCAGGCACTTCCGCCGGTAGCAATGATGCTGTTCTCCAGATCTAAGGATGCATTCACATCGCTCTCAATCTGCCAGAAGCCTTCCACACCGTATTCCGTGATCAGTTCGTGTAATAATTTGCCATGTCTGTCCTGAATCACCAGGTCGGAATCCACAAAACGTCTGCCCAGACGCTTCGCCAGAACGACTCCTACCGTACTTTTTCCCGAGCCCGGCATGCCGATCAGAGTAATATTATTTTTCATAAATTTCTCCCACGTATACATAAGAAAATCGCCGCCTGCAAGCGACGATCTTCCGTCTTATTGTCTATTCATTGTAACGATGCAGCCTTCCTTCACCACATTATGCCTGCCGTTTTTGCTGAATCGCTACGTGTTTTTACTGCATTATACTTCTGCAATGACTTCCACTTCACATAATACGTTCTTGGGAAGGGTCTTGACTGCAACACAGCTTCTGGCAGGATTCTCAGTAAAGTACTTTGCATATACCTGATTGAACGCTGCGAAATCGCCCATGTCTGCCAGGAAGCAGGAGGTCTTGGCTACTCTGGTGTAGTCGGTGCCTGCTGCCTGTAACAGTTCGCCGATATTCTTCATTACCTGCTCAGCCTGCTCTTCAATCGTAGTTCCGTGGATCTCGCCGGTAGCAGGATCAATGGGAATCTGTCCGGATGCGAAAAAGATATTGCCCAGTACGATACCCTGGGAGTAAGGTCCGATCGCTGCAGGTGCTTTGTCTGTTGAAATCTTCTGTAACATAATGTGCTCCTCTTCTTCCTATAATTAATTCTTTTAATTTAATTCTTTCTTAAATCTGTCATCTGCGCCTTGAGCCGCCTGCCTCCCGGCATGTTCCGAAATTCCTGCGGCATCCCAGGCGTTTACTTCGTCATATCTACCTCCGGCTCATCAAATTCCGCCGTCACGTAGAATCCTCTGGAATTCTCCACGATATCTGCTACAACGCCCTCCCGGTTCTTCAACCGGTAACGGAACGGAATATTCGGAGACATGGCAAGGGAAGGGTCTATGGTATAGTAATAGTTACTGGGCAGAAGTCCTTCGGTTACCGTGATCTTCTGTCCGACCTCCAACAGTCCCGGCCGTTCCATCTTAAATTCTATCCTGCGCATTCTGACTCACCAGCCATTCCCGGCATAATATTTTTCGCCGTTTGAGGTTTATTTTACCAGTAACTTACAGCGCTTGCAAGAGTGATTTCACTTCTGACCTGCTGCTTTTCCCTATTTCACCACCGGACTCTCCAATACCACCGCATGTGCGATTCCCGGCACGCTTTTCCCTTCATTAAAACTGGTCTTACTGAGCAGGGCTCCGGTGGGGAGAAAGAGGACTTTTTTCCACTCCCCGGATTCCAGCTTCGGGAGAATATATGCTGCCAGAGTCACGGCGCTGCAGCCGCAGCCGCTGCCACCGGCATGGGTGTCCTGGGCATCTGCATCAAAGATCTCAATGCCGCAGTCCATGTGCCTGCCGGCAATATCTATTCCCTTCTCCCGCAGCAGATCGATCAGCACTGTCTGTCCCACGCTTCCCAGATCCCCGGTGATGATCCGGTCATATTCCTGTGGCTGCACATGAAAATCCTCCAGGTGGCGTTCTATGGTATCTGCGGCGGCAGGTGCCATGCAGGCCCCCATGTTCATGGAATCCTTGAGTCCATAGTCCACGATCCGCCCGGGAGTCATGCCGGTGATGTGAGCTCTGCATTTCTGATTCAGCCCCAGGGCAAAGGCTCCGCTTCCTGTCACCGTCCAGCTGGCAGACAGAGGTCTCTGGTTCCCATAATCTAACGGAAAGCGGAACTCCTTCTCCGCACTGGCGAAATGGCTGGATGTCACGCAGACCACATGCTCCGCATAGCCTCCCGCTGCCATCACAGCTCCCAGTGTCAGCGCTTCCCCGCAGGTAGAGCAGGCTCCATAGACTCCGAACAGGGGAATATTGTAAGCGGAAATGCCGAAGGAAGTGGCAATGCACTGTCCCAACAGATCACCGGCGAAAAGATACGAGACATCCTCTGCTTTCCACCCGGCCTTTTCCATGACCATGTAGACTGCGTCCTTCTGGAGATTGCTTTCCGCCTCTTCCCATGTCTTACAGCCGAAGAGATCATCCTCTCCCACCATGTCAAACAGGGCTCCTAACGGTCCCTCGCCTTCTTTTTTCCCTACAATAGCGGCACCGGCGATCACACACACCGGCTGCGCCAGACGGATACTGCTTCTTCCCACTCTCTGATTCATAATTTCTCCTTCCATGCGATAACACTGCATTCTTTTTTGTCAGTGTTCCCGCATTGTGGAAAAATTATGATTCTAACAGTTTAGCCATGAACATATTGTGAAACACAAATCATGCTCGCATGATTTTGTGAGCAAATATGTTCATGTGTTGAGCGCCGGTTCATGAGCAAAGGCCGACACGAAGTGACGGAAAAGTGCGCTAGCACGGCTTTGCGAATGGTGCTAGCTAAACTGTGATCATAAAAAAATCTCCTCCAGCGCTCCGATCACTTTTTGCAGCACCTCATCCTCCATATCTGAATAGTGGATGACCAGGATCCCCCGGTATTTCTGCGCATTCGCAAAACAATATTCCGACAGGCAGTTGACCAGGATCCCTTGTTGTCTCGCCGCCCACTTGATCTCCACATCGCTTAAATCCGTCCGCACATGCAGCAGGAAATGGGTCCCCGCATCATCCTGGTATATATGGCTGATCTGACTTAAGGGTGACTCCCGAAACAAACGGCAGATTCGCTCCCGCTGCCCTCTGTAATCGTTGATCAGTCTCCGGATATGCCGTTCAAAATATCCCTGCTCCAGAAATGCCGCCATGGCATATTGTTCAAAACCGGATACCGTGCAGGAATAGAAATTCATGGTGGAAATATACCGTTCCATCAGCTTCTCCGGCAGCACCATATAGCCGATACGTAAGGACGGTACCATAGTCTTGGAAAAAGTATTGATATAGATAACTCTGTGATTCCGATCCATGGACTGCACGGAAGGGATAGGTCTGCCCACCATGCGGAACTCACAGTCGAAATCATCCTCCACGATATAACGCTCCGGCTCCTCCGCCGCCCAGCGAAGCAGCTCCTGCCGTCTTCCCACCGGCATGACCAGTCCGATGGGGAAATGGTGTTCCGGCGACACATGCGCCACAGTAATGCCCTTTTGCTTCAGCTGTTCCACCTTCATTCCCTGTCCGTCGATGTCTACATAATCCCATGCCACGCCGCCCACCTCATACAATTTCGTGATCTTACGGTAGCCCGGATTCTCCACACCGAATTTTGCATTTTCCCCAAGGAGTTGTAACAGACGGCTGTAGAGGTATTCCGTTCCGGCACCCACGATAATATGATCCGGCGATACCTGCATGCCGCGGTACCGGTACAGATGCTCGGCAATCGCCACTCTTAATTTTTCCACCCCATTAAAAGGAACTGTCTTAAGCAGAGACGTATCGTAATCCGTCAGGGTCTGACGCATGATCTTCGCCCAGGTGGCAAAGGGGAACTTATCGTATTGAATATTATTCGCCGTCAGATCCGCCAGATATTCCTCCTCACGGAAGCGGGTCACAAAGGAAGCATACGCCGGAGCAGCTGTGTTCTTCACCTCCAGACGATTGACAAAATATCCTCTCTTCTCCTCCGACCGGATATAGCCTTCCAACAGCAGCTGCTCGTAGGTATTTTCCACCGTCTTGACACTGACCTGTAAGTGCTCGGCAAACGCCCGCTTCGAAGGAAGCTTCTCTCCCGCCGCCAGCCGTCCGCTCAAAATATCTGCTTTCATTGCTTCATATAAGTATTCATACATGGTTTTTCTGCCACGGGCAGTCAGGTCATAGGTCAGCATCTGGTATCCTCATTTTTTCTCATTTTGGTTATTTAAAAGATATCAGATTTTATTATAATGAACTCATAAAGCAAAAGCAAGCAGGAAGGAAAACAAGGAGGATTAATATGGGCGTATATGCAATCACCGGCGCATCCAGCGGGATCGGCGCCAAGACAAAAGAACTGTTACAGCAAAGAGGACATGAGGTCATCAATATCGACTTAAAAGACGGCGACATCTGTGTGAACCTGGCCACTCCGGAGGGAAGACAGACTGCAGTAGACAAGCTGCACGAGCTGCATCCCGAAGGTCTCGACGGCATGATCTGTAATGCCGGTGTCTCCGGTGCCTGCGGCAATCTGGAGCTGATCATTTCCCTGAACTATTTCGGGACCGTAGCCATTGCCAAGGGCGTCTATGACCTCCTTCAGAAAAAGCACGGCAGCTGCGTAGTCACGGTATCCAACACCATTTCCCAGGGTGCCGGACGGAAAGATATCGTAGATCTGTTGAATAACATCGGCGATGAAAAGAGAGTATTAAGCCTGGTATCCTCTATGGATTCCACCAACCTCTCCGTAGGCAACAGCCTCTATGTATCCACCAAGTATGCTCTGGCAAGGTGGATCCGCAGAGTATCCGCTACCTGGGCAGCCAACGGTGTCCGCATCAATGCGGTAGCTCCCGGCAACGTACATACTGCCATGACCGCTACCATGAGCACCACCGCGAAGATGGCGCTGAACGCTCTCCCCATTCCCACCAAATATGGTCAGGAATGTCTGATGGCACCGGAAGAGATTGCGGAAGTAATGGTATTCCTGGCATCCAATTCTGCCAGAGGTGTCAACGGCAACATCATGTTCGTAGACGGCGGTACCGATGCACTGTTAAATTCTGAAAAGGTATATTAAGGAGGAACGTACTATGAGACCCATTGAAAAATATGTAGAAGCTATGGAAAATAAAGATTTTGCCGGACTTGCAGAGTTGTTCACTCCCGACGGCATTCTGTGTGACTATTGTACCACCTCCGCTTCCCAGCAGGAGTATCACATCTACGGAAAAGAAGCCATTAACATGTTCTTCCGTAATAAATTCGGCTTCCGCCGTTACTCCATTTTAGATGCTGAGGTCGTTAATGACGAGCAGGCAGAATTCATTGCCAATTTTGGTGGCTACAACATCATGGCTATCGCCACGGTCCGTGAGACCGATGAAAACGGTCGGATCCAGAGACTGACCGTCAGACCGAAATAAATTCACCTATCCCTTATTCTTTTCTCTAATATTGCAGTAGCCCCGGCTGTCCGCTCGGGGCTACTGGCTTATAGAAAATTTGATTTGCTTCTGTTACTCCGGTGCACTTCCCGAAATCACATAATTAGTCACGGCATACAAAATTTCTCCGTTATATTCCACTCTCGACCAGCCGGAGGCTTCACTGTATCCGGTACGATGCAGGTTGGTACCATTCCGCACCTGGGTACGCACAGTACTCTCCCCCTCGCTGGTGCTGGGTTCTGTCCGCAGGTTGATCAGATCCTTGGGGGTAATGTAGTCATCACAATCCACAAATACGATCACTCTGCCGTCCTGAGTGCTGACACGATTCGGGTTCGACGGTTTTTCCGGAGTCTTGTACGCAAGGTCCGTGGTCAGATACGCTGTCACCGCATATACCGTCTGCCCATTGTATTCCAGTCTGGACCAGCCGGTGGAATCGTTTCTGCCGGTACGGACCAGCGTCTCTCCGTTTTTCAGCTGTCCCACCACATTTCCTTCGTCTCCGGTATAGGGAGTACTGCGAAGGTTAATTACATCTTTGGCGGTGACGGTCTCGTTCACATCTCCGAATGTCATGGCGTTTCCTTCCGCAAGAGCATTTCCGGCACTATTGGCATTGGGGATCTCCGTAGCCGCCGGTTCCTCTGTCGGCTGTATTGTTGCTTCCGGCGTTGCTGCCGGGGTTGCCTGTGGAGTCTCTGTCGGCGTTGCCGTAGGCTCCGGTGTGGAAATCGGTTCTGTGGACACCTCAGGTGCCATTACCGTCTCCTGGATACCTGCAGCCTCTGTCGTCTGTGCTTCCGTTGCTGTCACCAATGCGTCGCTGTCTCCCGCTCCCCCGCTATGGCTGCTTAATTTCCATAGTGGAATGCAGATTAGGATCGCCAGGATCATCATTCCCGCAAACACCGGGATCATCCATGGTCTGAAGCGGAATACCACCTCTTCATCCTCATCAAAATCATCCTCTTCCCGGTACTCTTCATAGTCCTGATCCTCCGCAGGCTCATTTACAAGTTCTTCATAATCAAAGCTATTCCCTTCCGGCTCTCTTTCCGAACTTCTGTTATCTTTCTTATCCATGGTGCATCCTCCTTCCGCCGTCATTAAGCTGATTATATACTCTCATCTTTTGCAAAACAAGTCTCTTTTCCTGTCTTTGCAGGTATGTTATACTGATCATAGTATTACAAAATCTGCTCAGGAGTCATTCCCCTTATGAAAAATAATTTTGCGAAATGGAAACCATATATTTTCCTTGCGATCCTGCTACTCAGTCTGATCCCTCTGATCTGGCTGGGACGCTACAATTATCCCACCGGCGACGATTATTATTACGGTGCGGAGACTCATCTGGTCTGGCAGCAGACAGGGAGCATCATACAAACGCTTGACGCTGCCTGCGCAGGTGTCGCAGACAGCTATCAGATCTGGCAGGGAACCTATTCAGCGCTTTTCCTGATGTATCTGGCACCCAATGTATTTTCCAATACCGCCTATCATCTGGTGACTTTCGTGATCCTGCTTTTATTGTGCGGAGGTATTTTTTATCTGCTGTGTCCTCTGTTCCGCCGTTTTCTGCCGGGAACTTGCGGAGAATGGATCACCGTTTCTTCCATTTTCAGCTTTCTGTGTATTCAGACAGTGGAATTTCAATGTGACAGCTTCTACTGGTACAATGGCTCCATGTATTACACCGGTTTCTTTGCCGTGACACTGTTTTTCCTCGGCACACTGTTTCGCTACCTGGACAATGGAAAGCGGATCCTGTTGCTTCCACTACTCCTGTTCGCTGTCTTTTTGGGCGGCGGCAACTATGTTTCTCTTCTTCCCTGTATGCTTCTGTCAGTAACCATAACACTTCTGTTACTGTTACAGAAAAATAAAAAAGCATATATCTGCGGGATTACTTCTGTCGTTCTCCTGTTGTCCTTCGCCGTAAGCGCCATAGCTCCCGGCAATCACGTACGTCAAAGCGGCATGTGGAAGATTCCTGCCTGGAAAGCGATTGCAAAATGTCTGTTACAGGGCATCCGTTATACCCTTGCCTGGACGGGATTGTGGTGGGTGCTTGCCGCGCTGCTTCTGCTGCCGGTCTTCCTGCGGATCCTGCAGAAGAAAAACGGAGCATTTTTCTCCCACCCTATTCTGTTTACCGGTTATGCTTACGGACTGTTCTGCTCCATGTCCTGTCCCCTGTTCTATACCATGAACTCCACGGGACCGGGCCGGGCGGTTGCCATCGTCTATTATATGTTCCTACTGATCAGTTTTACCGTATTCTTCTATTGGATCGGCTTTGTGCTTCTGAAAATGCAGGCACGACCGAACCCCCCGGAGAGAATAGAAGTCTCAGGAAAGCTTAACACCTCTCGTTATCTTGCTATGGCAGTTCTGTTATTCAGCATCCTCTGTACCGGATTGTGGCAGGAAACTTCCGCCATGAAAGCCATCCGGGTACTGACAGATGGGGAAGCCGCTGCCTACGCCGCGGAATACGAAGACCGTCTGCTTCTCCTGAATGATCCGGAGGTTACGGATGTGGTACTGACACCGTTTACGCATCAGCCGGCGTTGATCTATACCGGTGATCTCCCCGGTGACCCGGAAGATCCCACCAGCAGGAAGGTCGCTCAGTATTTCCAAAAGACATCGCTGTATGTCAATTACGGCAACAACTGATAATAAATGGCCTGCGTATTCAGTGTATACAAAAAAGGACGTCTCCGGTCTCCGGAAATGTCCTTTTTCTTAATAATTCGTCTTTATTGTCCTTCGTATTTCTCGCTCTGCATCCGGATCAGCTCTGCATCCTCAAAGTAGTTGATACGCATTGCACTCTTCACCTCAGCCAGAGTCTGCGCTGCCACTTCACGTGCCTCATCACTGCCTTTTTTCAGGATATCATAAACTGCGGGAATATCCTTCTCCAGTTCTTTTCTGCGGTTACGGATCGGTTCCAAAGTCTCCTGCATAACATTATTCAGGAACTTCTTCACCTTCACATCTCCCAGACCGCCTCTGGTATAGTGTGCTTTCAGTTCGTCCAGATCTGCATAATCCGGCAGATATCTCTCAAAATGTTCCTGCCGGCAGAAAGCATCCAGATAAGTGAATACGGTGTTGCCTTCCAGGTGTCCGGGGTCGCTGACTAACAGATGCTCCGGATCGGTGTACATACTCATGATCTTGGTGCGCACATCATCTGCACTGTCTGACAGGTAGATGCAGTTACCCAGGGATTTGCTCATTTTTGCCTTACCATCGATGCCGGGCAGTCTCTGGCATGCTTCGTTCTCAGGTAAAAGTGCCTTAGGCTCTACCAGTACCGGTGCATATACAGTATTGAACTTGTGCACGATCTCTCTGGTCTGCTCGATCATCGGCAGCTGGTCACCACCTACCGGAACAGTCGTTGCCTTAAATGCAGTAATATCAGAAGCCTGGCTGATCGGATAGGTAAAGAAGCCTACCGGAATGCTCGCTTCGAAGTTACGCATCTGTATCTCGCTCTTAACAGTCGGGTTTCTCTGTAATCTGGCTACGGTCACCAGATCCATATAATAGAAAGTCAGCTCACACAATTCGGAGATCTGAGACTGAATGAAAATCGTAGCCTTAGCAGGATCCAGTCCACAAGACATGTAATCCAGTGCCACTTCGATTATATTCTGGCGCACCTTCTCGGGATTCTCGATATTATCCGTCAGAGCCTGTGCATCTGCGATCATGATAAAGGTCTTCTTATATTCGCCGGAATTCTGCAGCTCCACACGTCTCCTGAGAGATCCAACATAATGTCCTACATGTAGTCTGCCGGTGGGTCTGTCGCCCGTTAAAATAATCTTGTCCATTTCATCCTCTCAATCCGCCGCCAAAGCAGCTATACATCATTAAATTTATCATACCATTTTTTCCACAGTAGTACAACGGGTCCGAAAAACTTTTTCCTACCTTTCACTCTATCCGCACTCACCGTTACGCAGGGATTTCACCAATAACGGTATCTCGAACAGCAGCATCACGATCCAGCCGATCATGTTGGCCCACGCCAGACTGGCGAAGTCCATATGCAGCAGACGCAGCATCACGAATACCGCCACAACTCTGCCCAACATATTCATAAAGGTGCTGTACAGTGTCACCTTCAGATCGCCGATGCCACGGAAGAATCCCTGGATTCCGTTGGTCATTCCCGGCAGGATATACATCCAGGAGATCAGGTGCAGATAACTGATTCCGAGAGATACCACCTGCGCATCCCCATCCTCGGCGAACAGAGTCATGATCTGCGGAGCCAGGCCCCAGATCACCGCAAACAAACCGATGGAATAGACCAGCTCGATCAACAATCCTGTCTGAAAACCTTTCTTCATGCGCTCTTTGTGTCCGGCGCCCTTGTTCTGCGCCAGGAAAGTCGTCATGGCATGTCCGATGTTCTGCTGCGGCGTATAAGCGAAATCATCCACGCGATTCACTGCGGTAAATGCCGCCATAACCGCCACACCCTGAGTATTGACTACTGACTGAATGATGAGCTTGCCCAGCTGTAAGCATACCTGTTGCATGGCACTGGTGCTGCCGTAGCTGACAGTCTTACCAAGCAGGCTCTTATCAAAGACCCACCACTTTTTCCCAAGGCATAACAGTGGAATCTTTTTCTTGATATAAATGCCGCATAGCAGGCAGCACAGGCCCTCGCTGCACACTGTGGCAATGGCACTTCCCGCCACTCCCCATCGTAATACCACCACGAAGAACAGATCTCCGAAAATGTTTAAAAAAGCACTGGTTACCAGAAAATACAACGGTGTCTTACTGTCTCCCAGCGCCCGCATGGTGTTCGCCAGAAAATTATAGATAAATGTAAATATCAGTCCCAGGAAAATGATCCGGAGATATACCGCGGCTTCCGGAATCGCAGTCTCCGGCACCCGGATCAGCCGAAGCACCGGTGTCGCAAGCAGCAGCATGAGCAATGAAAATACCACAGAGAATCCGCAACCTGCCAGCATGGTGGTGCTGATCTGCTTCGACAGAGTATCATAATCCTTGGCACCATACTGGGAGCTCATTAAGACGCTGGCTCCCATGCACATTCCACTGATCAGTAGGATCGCTATATTCATAATCGGTGTGGAAGTTCCCACTGCTGCCAGTGCCTGCTCTCCCACGTATTTTCCTACGATTACGGAGTCCGCAGCGTTGTAGGTCAGCTGAAACAGATTGCCCAGTACCAGAGGAATCGTAAACGATACTAAAGGCAACAGTATCTTTCCCTGGGTCATATCATGTTTCTCTATCGTACTCATTGCTTATTGTTGTCCTTTCGTTTTCATTTTCTCTAAGGAGGGGCTCTTCTGTTTTTCTATAAGTGTCTCTTCCTGATCTTGTTCTGCTTCTTCCATGCTGTCCTCTGCACCGGACGCCTCATTGCCGCTTACAGCGGGCTGGCTTCTCTGCTTCTCATCCATGCTGTCATTGTTTTGTGCCGCCTGCAGATTCCCTGTAACAGCGCCATCCGTGCCTGCCGTCACCTCTGCCACGGCACCTTCCGGCATATCTGCGGCAGTTTCTGCCATTTCCGCTTCTATTGCGGCATTCTCTGCCTGCGCCATTGCAAAATTTTCCGCCGGTGCCGCACTTTCTGCGCCTGTGCTGTATGCTGACTGTGGTGCCGCTGTATCCGCACCGGTGCTGTCTGCCATTTTGGTGCCGCTCATGGTCATATACAGCACTCCCGCCACCACGAAGCAAAGACAGGCTGCCGCAATGCGGGACACATAGTATAGCGGAAATCTGCGTATTTTCCCATTTGCTTTCCGCTTTTCCACTCCTTCATTCTGTTCACTCCGATGCAATAATTCCTCCTCCACACCGGACAGGGCACGGAACAATTTTTCTTCTTTTTCTCTGTTTTGCTCGCTCATCTTCTCTTCCTCTTACAAGACAATCCCCTGCTGCTCCAGATATTTCTGTAGCTTTTTCCTCGTGCGGAACAGGGATGTCTTCACCGTATTCAGATTCATGCCATAACGCTCTGCAATCTGGGCATACTCCTCCACGAACCAGTACCTTCGTAAAAAAACATTACATTCCTGTTCGGAGAGCGTATGCAGGAAAGCATTGATGCTCCGCTCTAACTCCGCTGCTTCCACAATGCTTTCCGTATCATGGGCTGCGGGAATACACTCCGCCAGTTCATCCAGCGTGGTATCCATGAGTCCGCTTCCCCGTTTTTTTGCATTCTTTGTCTTCCATCTATCAAACGATAAATTGCGGGTGATTGTTCCCAAAAACAGTTCCAGCCGGTTCGGTTTTTTCGGAGGTATGGCATTCCATGCCCGCATCCAGGTATCGTTTAAGCACTCCTCCGTGTCTTCCCTGTCATGTAAAATATGGTAAGCGATGCTGTAACAGTATTTTCCATAGGATTTCTGTGTCTCTGTAATAGCGCGCTCGTCCCGCGCCCAGTAGAGATCCAGTATGGCTGTATCTTCCACAGGTCTCTCCTTTCCAGAAAAGGCACTGCCGCAAATATCTGCAGCAGTGCCCCCATATTCTTCGTGTATCTCGTAATGTCCCCGGCTTCCTAGATCTTGAACTTCTTTGCATTCGCATTGAGCCCGTCTGCGATCACATTCAGCTGTACGGTGGCCTTCCGGCAATCCTCCACGATCTCTGACAGCTGATCCATCGTCGCCGCCGTCTCCTCGGTGCTGGCTGCATTATTCTGGGAGATCTCGGTCAGACTGTCGATCTTGTCCGCTACATCTGTCCGGTATGCTTCGATATGATCCAGCTCTTCGGAGATCACGTTAATCTCACCGACGACATTCTGAACCTCCTGATTCAGGGTGTCGAATACCTCCAGTGTATTGCCCAGCTTCTCATTCTGCTGGTGGATCTCGCCGACTACGCCATTCATAATCTCTACGCTCTGGTTGGAATTGCTGATCAGGTTCTCCACGATGCCGCGGATCTTGTCTGCGGATTCCTTGGACTGGTCTGCCAGACCACGGATCTCTTCCGCTACGACTGCGAAGCCTCTGCCCATCTCACCGGCTCTCGCTGCCTCAATGCTGGCATTTAATGACAGCAGGTTGGTCTGGTTCGCAATACCTGCGATGATATCGGTAGCTGCCTGAATCGCCTGTGCGGACTCGTTGGTGATATTGGTCTGCTCCTGCACCTGATCCACCGACTGCTGTGTATGAGAGCTGATCTTCAACAGTTCCTTCAGGGTGCTGTCCACGGTGGCATTGCTTTCCTTCATGTTGGCTGCGCTGCTACTCAGTACGTTCACACTGTCTGCTGTGCGGTTCAGCGCATTGCTCATATCGTTCATGCTCTCGCTGACCTTCTGGGTGTCTGCCGCCTGAGTGGTAGCGCCCTGCGCAATCTCGTTGACCGCGGTATTGACTGCGGAAATAGACTGTCCGATACTGTCAAAATTGCTCGAAAAAGTTCCGGTGAATTCATCCATCTCTTGCATGGAACTGTGGATATTGGTAATGATCCGGGAGAAGCCTACCACAACGGAATGCACCGCTCTGGCAATTTTGCCGACTTCATCGGTTCTGTTTACCAGCTTCGTGGAGATATCAAAATTCAGCCTGCCTTCAGCCACCTGATCCAGATTGCTGACCACACCAAGCAGTGCTCTGGAAATCAGACGTACGACTAAAATCGTACTGATACAGAAGATCAGTGCCAGCACATACATAAAGATCGTATTGGATCTCACAATGCCGGAATACAGTTCTTTCACGTGCTCCACCGGGATCGCCACTGCCAGAGCCCCCGCTGTCTTGCCGTCGGTTCCGGTAATCGGTGTCAGATATGCATAATATCTGGTATCCCCCAGCTTCAGGGAAGTGTCAAAATATTCCGATCCTGACAGTACTTTGGATGCCACAGAATCACTCAGTACGATGCCGGAATAGTCAAAGCTTGCTGCTGCCGCTTCCTTGTCCCAGAACAGTACCACATCTACGTTGGTATTGCTCGTGAAATTCTGGAAAAAGCTCTGATTCTCTGTAAAATTGATCTCGCCCTTGCAGAGACTGCCGTTCTCATAACGGAAGCCCTCCCCAGAAGCGCTGTCCAGATTCAGCTGCATCGCATATTCCGTAGCAGCCAGCTCTTCCTTCACAAGCGTTTCCGCGGTGTTGTTGCCGACTGCCTTCAATGCCAGCATCGCAAAAAATATGATGACCAGCATCGGCATCAGTACCATCGCGAGGATCTTGACGATCAGATTTGCTCCCTTTTTCCCCTTGAGATCTTTCATGTTGTCCAGTGAGACAGTTTCCCCTTCTGTCTGTTCCTTTTTTACCGCTTCTGCCATAGATAAAATAACCTCCTTTGTACCCTTATGACCTTTGTATATTCTTTCTAAAATGGACTGCCGGGAACAGCCCCTGACAGCTTAATAGATAAAAAGATTATAACGCACTCCGGTTGAAAAAGCTATTCTTTTTGTGCTTTTCCTTCCTGAATGAGGTCTTTGATCACCTCTCCACCGATGATCAGCCCCGCCACGGAAGGGACAAAGGAAATACTGCCCGGAATTGCTCTCCGGTCGGTGCATTTATGGACGGTGCCGGGAGGACAGACGCAGCCCGTCCGGCAGCTGGTTTCCATAGTTTCGAGAGGCTTCAGGGAAGCTTCGGTAGAGTAGACAACCTTCAGTTTTTTCACACCGCGTTTTTTCAGCTCTCTGCGCATGACCTTTGCCAGCGGGCACATGGTAGTCTTATAGATGTCCGCCACACGGAACTGTGTGGGGTCAAGCTTATTGCCGGCACCCATACAGCTGATGACAGGGACTCCGGCCTCCTTTGCGCGCAGGATGATCTCGATTTTTGCAGTCACAGTGTCCACGGCATCCACGACGTAATCGTACTGGGAAAAATCAAACTGATCGGCAGTCTCCGGGAGATAGAAGCATTTATGTCCTACCACCTGTGCCTCAGGATTGATCAGATGAATCCGCTCCTCCATGACATCTACTTTGTATTTGCCGATCGTCTGATGGGTAGCGATGATCTGGCGGTTGATATTCGTCAGACAGACCTTGTCATCGTCAATGAGATCAAAGGCGCCGACTCCGCTGCGGGCAAGGGCTTCGACGACATAGCCGCCGACTCCGCCGATCCCGAAGACGGCGACACGGGCGTGGTAAAGACGCTGCATGGCATCTTTGCCGAGGAGTAATTCGGTTCTGGAAAATTCGTTTAACATAGATGTAGATTCCTTTTCTTATAACTATATTTAACTATATTGCACGCAGCTGTGCTGTCCCCCTTTCATCCAGCACAGCAAACACCGCACGGTCAGGGAACCGGATCGTGAAAATTCCAAGTATAAAAAAACATGGGAACTTAAAGGTTCCCATGCCTTAGCTTATTTTTATTGTTCCTACTAGTATACTGGGAATACTCTCGTAAGAGTATATCACATCTTTAGAGATTGTCATAGAGTCCCTGAATAAAATTTTTCACCTGGAGGTTGTTCTCAGGCGTGGTATCTTCGAGGGTAGCATGGATGTAGGGTTTGCGCTCTTTCATGAACTTAAGGATAGAGGTGTAGTCCATCTGTCCGAGACCGCAGCCTACGGATTTGAGCTTTCCGTCCTCGGGAATAAAGTCTTTCAGGTGTACCATTGCCACATCGGGTCCTAAGACATCGATTGCCTCATCGACGATTGCCACCTGGTCTTTGTAGTTGCAGTAGTCGAGAAGATTGACAGGATCGAGGATGATCTGGAGGTTGGGGGATGCGATCTCATCGAGTACTCTTCTGGCTCTTGCCGGGTTGTAGACAATGTGCTTCCATACGGGCTCGATTGCCATGACAACTCCCATCTCCTCGGCGTATTTTACAACGGGACGGAGGTTTGTGATAAAGGTCTGTAATGCTTCCTCGCCGTGACATTCAGGTACCGCGGTATAAGTCTCATTCGGGGCACCGGTCTCGGTTCCGACGACACCGCAGCCGAGCCAGGAGGCAAAGCGGATGTGCGCCATATAGCGATGTGTGATCTTCGCCAGCTGTTCTGGATTGGGATTTGCAAGGTTGAGATAGCAGCCGAGCACGGCGATATCGACGTTATTCTTTGCAAAAACATTTTTCATATACATGGCAAGTCCCGGGGTCAGTGCCTCATCGGTAGTTGGAAACTCGGTGATCACCTTACCGGGTGCCAAATGTCCGCAGGCAAAGCCAAGCTCATGGACATTGGCAATACGTTCCTCAAAAGGAAGCTTTTTCGTATCATGTAAACGGATTCCTAACTGCATAATTTCCTCCATTCCAGGTTCAGGTCTGATCTTCCTGATCCTGCTTATCATCAACGCCGGATCAGCTCATCCACGCCTTCCAGCTCGTAAGCCTCTCCAACCTGTCCTTCGATTCTCACGTTATCCAGGGTCAATTTTGCAACATTTCTTGCAAAAAGTCCTCTCTTACTGCTTTTTTCTACACCATCCGACATGGCAGGTACATCACATTTTGCATCCTCGGCATAGCTGATGGAGATGTCCTTCATGTAGATCTCCTCGATCTTCTGCTCCGGAAGTCCGTCAAAATAAGCTGCTGCCACATGGCAGTTGGTGCAATCCATATTTTCAAATACCATCTTTTTCACCTGCGGTGTTCTGTCATCCACAGGGTAGACATCTCTGGACTGGACATAGGTGGTCTTGCCGTCGGGATCGCAGAAATAGAAGCAGTTGACCACGAGCGGTGTCATCACATGATCCAGGGTCAGATTCCGGAAAATAATGTTGCTTAGAATCGCATCTTTTCCTCTGCCGCGGCGGGTCTTGATACGCAGGCCTCTGTCCGTATGACGGAAAATGCAGTCCTCCACCGTCAGATTCACCACGCCGCCTGCCATCTCGCTGCCCAGAGTTACAGCACCGTGACCGTTCTCCATCAGGCACTGGCGGATGTGGATGTTCTCGGAAGGAGTCTTGTGCTTTTTGCCCATGTAGATTTTGCCGCTCTTGACTGCGATACAGTCATCTCCCAGGGAGAAACGCACGCCCAGGATCTCCACATTTTTGCAGGACTCGGGATCCAGTCCGTCGGTGTTGGGAGAATCGCTGGGATTCTGCACGGTCACACCGATGAATTTCAGATCGTTGCTGAAATAGGGATGCAATGTCCAGGAAGGTGAATTGCAGAAGGTCACTCCCTGTAAAGTCACATTTTTACATCCGCTGATGAAAAACAGTCTGGGGCGGAACGCAATGTTCATGACCTTGGGATCCTTCCACCAGTTTCCCTTAGAAGCGTTGCCGTTGATCTTACCCTGTCCGTAGATCACCACGTCTTCTGCACCGATACCGCAGATGATGCCGGAGAACATAGGTAAGGGATTCCCCTCCCATGTGCCGAGATTGTACTCGTCGGTCTCATCATAGCTTTGTAGCATGCCGGGGAATGTGGGGAATTTCTCTCTGTCGGTAAATGCCTTAAGCTCCGCACCCTCTGCCAGTTCGATACGGATGTGGCTTTTTAAGAACAGGCTGGTAATACGGTAGGTTCCTGCGGGAAAATACACTCTGCTGTTCACCGGGCATGCCATGATGGCAGCCTGGATAAAGTGGGTATCGTCGTGCTCACCGTCACCTTTGGCACCGAATCTGGTCACATCCAGGGTCACATACTCATAATCTGTCTTGAAAGATACTTCACCCTGCTTTTCACCATTCACGTAAGCTTCCACCACATATTTCTGATCCGGCTTTAAATCAAACAAGGAAGTGATGGTCTTCTCTGTAGTGAGGGTGGGCTCACCGTTTAATCGTAATTCTATGGGCTGTTTTGTAAAATACCTGCCGCCGTCTGCGATCTCTATAGTCACACTACGGGCAGTATGCATAATATGTCTGATTTCCATGCGCTGTTTCCTCTCGTTTCTACCTCATGCACTCCTGATATTTTTCCGCTAAAAGTAAATATTCCCCGCATGCCTTCTGTACGGCACCGCAGAATACTTTTTCCGAAGTTTCATCCATAGCGAAGGTTTTCGTTTTTGCATCATAATACTGCTCCAGCATACGCTTCACGGCACCACGGAAATTATCTAAAAGCTCTCTGTAATTCTCATAGATCTCCGGGCTGATCTGCTCTACGGTATGAAGCAGTGCTGCAGTGTAATCCGCGCCGTTTTCCGCGGTAAATTCACTTTCCGCATGCTTTTTCAGCACACGCATCTGCGCCATGATATCCGGATATCCTTCCTTTTTATTCTCGGTGGTCTCATATGCCGCATATGTTGGATATACCAGATCCGCAGCCTGATAGATGTTCCTGCATCCCACAGCTGCCTGCACCTTTTTTAAGTCAAAGATGCCTTCCTCCGTACGGGGAAGTGCCTTGATTTCCTGAATTGTCATAGTTCCTCCTATATAACAAAGGCGTTCTCCTGCACGTTTATTGTAACAAAAGAACGCCGTTTTGTGTATGATCTTTTACAGAGTTACACCCTGCTTGAAAATAGCCATATCATGGAAGCCTGCTGCCTCGCTGCATACCTGCCTGCCGGAAGCGGTCTCCACTACCAGATCAAACAAAGCCTTAGTCTCCTCTTCCATGGTCTTATCCTCTACCAGTACGCCGGCATTGAAATCGATCCAATTGGACTTTTTGCCTGCCAGGCGGGAGTTGGTAGCGATCTTCATGGTAGGAACCGGAGATGCGAAAGGAGTTCCGCGTCCTGTGGTAAACAGTACGATATGTGCTCCTGCGGCTGCCAGTGCGGTAGCTGCTACCAGATCATTGCCCGGTGCGGACAGAAGGTTCAGTCCCGGAGTCTTCACGGTATCGCCATACTGCAGTACGCCCTTGACCAGAGCACTACCGGACTTCTGCGTACAGCCTAAAGACTTATCCTCCAGAGTGGAGATGCCACCCTTTTTGTTACCCGGGGAAGGATTCTCGTAGATGGTCTGATTGTGGCTCTTGAAGTAGTTCTTGAAGTCGTTGATCAGATCTACGGTCTGGTGGAACAGTTCCTCGTTGGCACAACGGTTCATCAGAATGGTCTCTGCTCCGAACATCTCGGGAACCTCGGTCAGGATGGTGGTGCCACCCTTGGAGATCAGCAGATCGGAGAAACGTCCTACTAAGGGGTTCGCAGTAATGCCGGACAGTCCGTCGCTGCCGCCGCACTTCATGCCGATGACCAGCTTGCTGACGCTGATGGGCTCTCTCTCGAATTTGGATGCGTAATCGATCAGACCCTTGATGATCTCTACGGAGTCTGCGATCTCATCCTCGTGCTCCTGGCATACCAGGAATTTTACACGGTTCTCATCATAATCACCGATATAAGGCTTCAACACATCAATGTTGCTGTTCTCACAGCCCAGTCCCAATACCAGAACACCGCCTGCATTGGGATGATTGATCAGGTCTGCCAGAATCTTACGGGTATGCTCCTGATCGTCGCCCATCTGGGAACAACCGTAAGGATGAGGGAATGCGATAACCTCTTCCACACTGCCTTTAACGAATGCATTGGCCTGCTTTGCGATGGCTGTTGCCACGTTGTTGACACAGCCAACGGTGGGGATGACCCAGATCTCGTTACGAACGCCTACTTTACCGTCGGGACGGTTGAAGCCCATGAAGGTCACATCTTCCGTCTTCTTCTCCTCTACGGGAGTGGGATTGTAGGTGTACTCCAACAGATCTCCCAAAGCGGTCTTAACATTATGAGTATGGATCCAGCTGCCCTCTGCGATGTTCTCCTTGGCATTACCGATACGGTAACCATATTTGATGACCTCACCGCCCTCGGGAATGTCACAGATTGCCATCTTATGTCCTGCGGGGATCTCCTCTCTGGCGGTAACGGTCTTAGAACCGTCACCGACAGAGACTGTGATCTTCTCACCGGCAGGAATCGTATTTAATGCTACGACTACATTATCATTGTCATTAATCTTTAAGAAATCTTGCATAATGCTGCCCTCATGCCATTTGCCTTAATATCATCCAGGTATGCTACGACTGCATCGGTAAGTCCGGGAACCTTGTTCAGATCCTGACCGAAGAAGTCTTCATTCCCCAGGAAGGAAGTTACGAACGTCTGCGTATCCTTCTCACAGTTCGCTGCGAAGAACTCCAGAACTGCCTTGTCATCCATGATGTTGTATTCCTGACCGTCTCTGTGACCGATCAGAGCCTTATCGCGGATCTCGGTACCGGTATAGAAAGCCATCAGTGCTGCGATGGAGAAGGTCAGATGAGCGGGAAGCTTACCGGTCTTCTCAACATAGCCTAACAGGCTGGGCATACATCTTGCTCTCCACTTGGATACGGAATTTAAGGAGATCGCAAGCAGTGCATGATCTACATAAGGGTTGTCAAAACGGTTCACAACCTCACCTGCGAACTGCTTCAGTTCCTCCTCAGGCAGAGACAGGGTAGGGATTACTTCGTCGTAAATGGTCTTCAGCATGAAGTTACGGATATCGTCGTCGTGCATGGACTGTCTTACGATGTCGTTGCCGCACAGATAAGAAGCCAGTACGAAAGAGGTATGCGCACCGTTTAAGATACGAACCTTTCTCTGCTTGTAAGGCTTCTGATTGTCAGTGAAGATAACAGGAAGTCCTGCATCGGGAAGAGGGAACTCCTTGCTGATATCCTTAGCGGACTCAATAACCCACAGAGCGAACGGCTCACCGGTTACCATGATATGGTCTTCGTAACCCAGCTTCTCCCACTCTTCCTGTTCCGTAGCACGGGGATAACCGGTAATGATACGGTCTACCAGAGTAGAGGTAAATACACATGCCTCATCTACCCATTTTTTGAACTCATCGCCCAGACCCCACAGCTCGATCAACTGCATTACGCACTTCTTTAACATAATACCGTTGTCATCGATCAGCTCTACGGGAAGCATTACCAGACCCTTGCTCATGTCACCCTTGAAGGTCTCAAATCTGTGATATAAGAACTTGGTCAGCTTGCCGGGGAAAGTCTTGGGAGGCTCTAATTCAAACTTATCGGTATCATCATATACGATACCTGCCTCGGTGGTATTGGATACTACGAAACGTAAGGTATCGATCTCGGCAAGTCCCATGTACTTGTCATATTCATTATAAGTGTCTACTGCGTCTGCAACGCTGGTTACGATTCTATTGATGATCTTGGCTTCACCGTTCACATTACCGCGAAGAGATACAGTGTACTGGCAGTCCTGCTTGTGGAACATATCCAGATTGCCGAACTCGATGGGTTTGATCAGAACGATGTCTCCGTCGAACTTACCCTGCTCGTTAGCGATATCGATCATGTAATCTACGAATCCACGTAAAAAATTACCCTCACCGAACTGTACGACCTTGATAGGTCTCTCCTTTTTACCGGTCTTTGCCTTGTTTAAGATATCCATTTTGTCCTCCATTCTACGCATAGCGTATCCTATCTGCACCGTCTTACGGCACTCTGTTCCCTGCACTTACCTTCCCAATCGCCTCTTGGCAATTACGTTTTCAACGCCCGAGGGTGTTTTTGTTTCTGAATTGCACGAAGTTTATGTAAGTACTTTCATGATTCATTTTACTTCAAAAAAGCTGTTTCGTCAATCACCAAAAACAGAAACTTATTTTTTGCTCAAACCATTGATTTTATCAGCAATATTTCATATTGATAATATTTTGTCACAGGAGAAGTTGAAAAAGCATCTTGAAAAAAGAGAAGTCTTTCGTTATAATTCAGATATAGCTTTTTATGTAACTACTTACAGTTTTCTTACAAATTCTGTTACATAGAAGCGGAGAGGAATCCGCAGATGACAATTTACGATATTTCTGAGAAGGCCGGTGTCTCTATTGCTACTGTTTCCCGCGTATTAAATGGAAGCAATAATGTAAGCGAGAAAACCAAGAAAAAAGTTCTGGACGTAATCAACCAGTATGAGTACACTCCCAACGCATTTGCCCGGGGACTTGGGCTCAACACGATGAAGACCATCGGTATCATGTGTGCCGACAGTTCGGATCCGTATCTTGCCAAGGCAATCTACTATATCGAGCAGAAGCTTCGTGCCAACGGCTATGACAGCATCCTATGTTGTACCGGTTACAACCTGGATACCAAGGCAAGCTCCATGAACCTTCTGATCACGAAAAAAGTAGACGGCATTATATTGGTAGGTTCCAACTTCATCTACGAGAAGGAAGAAGACAACAAATACATTACGGATGCCGCTGTGCAGGTTCCTGTGATGCTGTTGAATGCTGCAATGGATGCTCCGAACGTGTACAGTGTTGTCTCGGATGATTTTACTTCCATGTATGACGCTACCATGGAGATGATCCGTTCCGGTGTGAAAGATATTCTGTATTTCTATAATTCTACTTCATACAGTGGTAAGAAAAAGCTGGCAGGCTACCGTGCCGCCATGGAAGAAAAGGGACTTCTCACCAACGGAAGCTTCCTGCAGCTCTATCAGGGTTCCCATGAGGACATTCCCGCTATGGCAGAACAGCTGATCAGGCTGCACACAAAAGGCATCACTTTCCACGGTGTTATCGCCGCCGACGACTCTCTGGCACTGGGTGCCATGAAATACGGGCGTGAAATGAGACTCCGCATTCCGGAAGATTTGTCGATCATCGGTTATAATAATTCCATGCTGGTGAACTGCTGTGATCCGGAACTGACCAGTATCGACAATAAATTAGAGACGCTCTGCCAGCATCTGATCACAACTCTGATGGGTGTCCTTGGCGGAAACGAGATGCCGAAAAAGACCGTATTCTCCGGGGAACTGATAAAACGCGGCACCACAAAATAATTTTTTCTTTTCATCAATGACAGCAATTGGGTAGCTGAAAATACCCTTTTTAGTATATTTATGGAGGAATTTAAAATGAAAGCATTTATGGACAAAGACTTTCTGTTAGAGACCGAGACAGCCAAGAAGCTGTTCCACGACTACGCAGAAAAAACACCGATTCTGGATTACCATTGCCATATCAATCCCAAGGAGATCGCTGAGGACCGTCAGTTCGACAACATCACCCAGGTATGGCTGGGCGGCGACCACTACAAGTGGCGTTTCATGCGTTCCTGCGGTGTTGACGAGAAGTACATCACCGGTGACGCATCCGATTACGAGAAGTTCTGCAAATGGGCAGAATGCCTGGGCAAGGCTATCGGTAACCCCTTATTCCACTGGAGCCATCTGGAGCTGCAGAGATACTTCGGTTACAACGGTGTTCTGAACAAAAACACCGCTGACGAAGTGTGGAACCTGTGCAATGAGAAGCTCCATCAGCCTTCCATGAGCGTTCGTAACCTGATCAAGCAGAGTAACGTTACCCTGATCTGCACCACCGATGATCCTATCGATTCTCTGGAGTGGCACAAGAAGCTGGCTGCAGATGATACTTTCGATGTAAAGGTTCTGCCCGCATGGAGACCCGACAAGGCTATGAATATCGAGAAGCCCGATTATCTGGATTATCTGGAGAAGCTGGCTGCTGCTGCCGGCATGACCGAGATCAACTCTTTTGCAAGCTTAAAGGAAGCTCTGAAGAACCGTATGGCATTTTTCGCATCCATGGGATGTAACGTATCTGACCATGCTTTAGAGTATGTAATGTACTATCCCGCTTCCGATGATGAGCTGGAAGAGATCTTCTTAAAGAGACTGAACAAGATGGTCCTGACCAAGGAAGAGGAACTGAAATTCAAGACCGCCTTCATGCTGTTCGTAGGCCGCGAATATCATAAGCTCGACTGGGCTATGCAGCTGCACTACGGTTGTAAGCGTGACAACAACACCCTGATGTTCGAGAAGCTGGGTCCCGATACCGGTTACGACTGCATCAACAACTACGCTCCTTCCGCTCAGATGGCCGACTTCCTGAACGCTCTGATCGTAAGTGACGAGCTTCCCAGAACTGTCATTTACAGCCTGAATCCTAACGACAATCAGGCTATCGGTACCATCCTCGGATGTTTCCAGGATTCCACCGCTGTTGCCAAGATCCAGCAGGGTTCCGCCTGGTGGTTCAATGATCACAAGACCGGCATGCAGGATCAGATGATCTCCCTGGCTAACCTGGGTAATCTGTCCGGATTCGTAGGAATGCTGACCGACTCCAGAAGCTTCCTGTCCTACACCAGACATGAGTATTTCCGCCGTATCCTGTGCAACCTGATCGGTAACTGGGTAGAGAGCGGCGAGTTCCCTGCAGATTACGATACTCTGTCCGAGATCGTAACCGATATTTCTTACAATAACGCAAAGAGATACTTCAAGTTCCCTTTGGCATAAGAGATAAAACAATAAACCCCCGGTGATGAGCCGGGGGCTTTCTTTATTTATTGAATCACGAGGTTGGAGTATCCCATCAGGCTCTCATCCACAGCATGTGCAGCTTCTCTGCCTTCGCGAATGGCCCATACGACGAGGGACTGTCCTCTGTGCATATCGCCGGTGACGAATACATTTTCCACACTGGTCTGGTATTTTCCGGGAGCTGTTTTTACATTGGTGCGTTCATTTAATTCCACGCCGAAAGCATCAGCAATGTATTTCTGGGTTCCTAAAAATCCTGCGGCGATCAGCACGATCTCTGCATCCAGGGTCTGCTCGCTTCCTGCGATCTCCTGCATCTTCATGCGTCCGGTAGCCGGATCCTTTTCCCAGGACAGCTTCACGATCTTCACAGCTTTCAGATTGCCGTTCTTATCCTTGATAAATTCCTTGACTGTAGACTCATATATCCTCGGATCATGTCCATAGACCGCAATGGCTTCTTCCTGGCCGTAATCGGTCTTGCAGACCTTCGGCCATTCGGGCCAGGGATTATTCTCTGCTCTTTTGTCCGGTGCCTTGGGCATCATCTCGATCTGGGTCACAGATTTTGCTCCGTGACGGATGGAGGTTCCAACGCAGTCATTACCGGTATCACCGCCGCCGATGATAACCACATTTTTCCCCTTGGTCTCCACATATTTTTTATCTTCAAAATTCGAATCCAGAAGGCTTCTGGTATTGGCTTTCAGAAAATCCACCGCAAAATAGATTCCCTCGGCATCTCTGCCGGGAGCATTGATGTCTCTGGGGTTGGAAGCACCGCATGCCAGTACGACACGGTCAAAATCATGTAACAGCTTGGATGCCTTGATATCCTTGCCGATGTCGGTTCCTGTGACAAAGGTGACACCCTCTTCCTTCATAATATTGATCTTGCGGTCAATGATCTGCTTTTCCAGTTTCATGTTGGGGATGCCGTACATCAACAGTCCTCCCACACGATCGGAACGCTCAAATACTGTTACCTGATGTCCTCTCTGGTTCAGCAGATCCGCTGCTGCCAGTCCGGAAGGACCGCTGCCGATGACTGCTACCTTTTTACCGGTGCGTACCACAGGGGGCTTGGCTGCCGCATAGCCCTCGCTGTAGGCGTTTTCAATGATGGCATATTCGTTCTCCTTGGTGGAGACCGGATCCCCGTTCAGTCCGCAGGTACATGCTGCCTCACACAGGGCAGGACACACTCTGGAAGTGAACTCGGGGAAATTGTTTGTCTTCTTCAGACGGTTGTAAGCCTGCTGCCAGTTGCCGGTATATACCAGATCGTTCCACTCCGGCACCAGATTGTGCAGGGGGCATCCGCTGGCCATACCGCAGATCATCATGCCCGACTGACAGAACGGCACACCGCATTCCATACATCTGGCACCCTGTAAACGCTGCTTTTCCTTCGGCAGATGCTCATGGAATTCATTAAAATGCTGTATTCTCTTCTTAGGATCTTCAGCCACGCTGACTTCCCTTTTATATTCCATAAATCCCGTTGGTTTTCCCATGACTCTCTCCATTCTGCAGACGCATCGGCGTCGGAAGAATCGCGAACTAAATTTCAGATTTAGTTCTGCGATAAACTAATTTGTGGCGCCCGCGACACAAATTAGTCGTGTGAAAAGTAATCTTCAGGATTGCTTTTCACACTGGCCTCCCATTTACTTTCTGGTGTTGGCATAGAATGCTTCGATCTGTGCCTGCTCTGCGCTCAGTCCCTTTTCCTCCATCTGTACGATGGTCTTCAGGACTCTCTCATAGTCATGAGGGATGATCTTCTTGAACTTAGGCAGATACTCTCCAAAGTTATCCAGCACTTCCTTACCCTTTGCGGAATTGGTCAGTGCCACATGCTCCTGGATCATGGATTTCAGTTCCAGCACATCATATTTGGATGTGATCTCGCTGGAAGATACCATTTCCTTATTCAGACGCTTATACAGATCGTTGCCTTCATCCAGTACATACGCGATGCCTCCGCTCATACCGGCTGCAAAGTTTTTACCGGTGGGACCCAAGACTACCACACGTCCGCCGGTCATGTATTCACAACCGTGATCACCCACACCTTCGACTACCGCAATGGCACCGGAGTTACGTACGCAGAAACGTTCGCCTGCCACACCGTTGATGAATGCTTTACCAGAGGTTGCACCGTACAGTGCCACATTACCGATGATGATATTTTCTTCAGCCTTGAACTTGCTGCCCTGTGGGGGATATACCACCAGCTTACCGCCGGATAAGCCCTTGCCGAAGTAGTCATTGCTGTCGCCCACCAGCTCCAGGGTCAGGCCCTTGGGGATAAAGGCTCCGAAGGACTGTCCGCCGGCACCTTTACACAGTACATGATAGGTATCTTCTTCCACGTCATCGCCCAGTTTTCTGGTGATCTCACTTCCGAGGATCGTACCGAAGGCACGGTCAGTGTTGCTGACATCCACTTCGATACTGCGCTTCTGTCCCGCATCGATGGCTTTGCCCAGCTGCTTTAACAGCACCTTCTCATCCAGTGTCTTCTCTAACTGGAAGTCATATACCTGCCCGGGATCGAAGGTTACCTTCTGCTTGCTGCCCTCGTAAGGGTTGCTTAAGATCTGGGTAAGATCCACTTCTTCCTGGCGCTCGGTCAGATGCTCTTTTCTCTTCAGCAGATCGGTTCTGCCCACCAGTTCATCTACGGTACGCACACCCAGGGCTGCCATGTATTCCCGCAGCTCCTGTGCGATAAATTTCATAAAGTTTTCCACATATTCCGGCTTACCGCGGAAGTTTTTCCGCAGCTCCGGGTTCTGGGTAGCCACACCTACCGGACAGGTATCCAGATTACATACTCTCATCATGACACAGCCCATCGTTACCAATGGAGCGGTAGCAAAACCGAACTCCTCGGCACCTAAAATGGCTGCGATGGCTACGTCTCTGCCACTCATAAGCTTACCGTCGGTCTCAATGCGGACTTTATTACGCAGTCCATTCATGATCAGGGTCTGATGGGTCTCTGCCAGTCCCAGTTCCCAGGGAAGTCCGGCATTGTGGATGGAGTTTCTCGGTGCCGCACCGGTACCACCGTCATAACCGGATACCAGGATGACCTGGGCTCCCGCCTTGGCCACACCGGCTGCTACGGTTCCCACACCGGCTTCCGATACCAGCTTTACGGAGATTCTTGCCTGGGTGTTGGCATTTTTCAGATCGTAGATCAGCTGCGCCAGATCCTCAATGGAATAAATGTCGTGATGAGGGGGCGGAGAGATCAGGGACACACCTGGTGTGGAGTGTCTGGTCTTGGCGATCCAGGGATATACCTTTCCTCCGGGCAGATGTCCGCCCTCGCCGGGTTTTGCTCCCTGTGCCATCTTGATCTGGATCTCCTGTGCACTCACCAGATAGCGGCTGGTGACGCCAAAACGTCCGCTGGCTACCTGCTTAATGGCGGAACAACGGTTTAAGCCGTCCGGGCCTACGGTCAGACGGTCCAGATCCTCACCGCCCTCACCGGAATTGCTCTTGCCGTGCAGATGGTTCATGGCGATGGCCATGGTCTCATGGGCTTCCTTGGAAATGGAGCCATAGGACATGGCACCGGTCTTGAATCTGGTCACGATGGATTCTACCGGCTCTACTTCCTCGATGGGCACGCCCTTTTTCGGATAGTTAAAGTCCATCAGTCCTCTGAGGTTCTTGATGGAATCTTCGTCATTGACCATGGCGGTGTACTGCTTGAACATCTGGTAATCACCGCGTCTGGTGGATTCCTGTAACATATGGATGGTAGCGGGATTATACAGATGCTCGTCGCCGCCGCTACGCATCTTGTGATGTCCGGGGCTGTTTAAGGTCAGATCGTTTTTCAGTCCCAGCGGATCAAATGCCTGAGAGTGCAGGTCGTCTACCTGCTGCTCAATATCTTTTAAGGTAATACCTCCCACACGACATACGGTGTTGGAGAAATACTTACTGATAACTTCCGGCGCGATACCGATAGCCTCGAAGATCTGGGAACCCTGATAGGACTGGATGGTGCTGATACCCATCTTGGATGCGATCTTGACGATGCCGTGGAGGACAGCATTGTTGTAATCATCCACTGCTGCATAGTAATCCTTATCCAGCATATTGCTCTCGATCAGCTCCTTGATGGTATCCTGTGCCAGATAAGGGTTGATGGCGCAGGCACCGTAACCGAGCAACGTAGCAAAATGGTGTACTTCTCTGGGTTCGCCGGACTCCAGGATCAATGCGACTCTGGTTCTCTTCTTGGTGCGTACCAGATACTGGTTCAGGGCAGATACAGCAAGCAGGGAAGGAATGGGCACATGGTTCTCATCCACGCCTCTGTCGGACAGGATCAGAATGTTCACGCCTTCTCTGTAAGCTCTGTCCACTTCCACGAACAGTCGGTCAATGGCACGCTCTAAGCTGGTGTTCTTGTAATATACGATAGGTACGACTTCTACCTTGAAGCCGTCTACTTTCATGTTCTTGATCTTCAAGAGATCGGTGTTGGTCAGGATCGGGTTGTTGACCTTCAGAACGTTACAGTTCTTCGGAGTCTCCTCCAGGATGTTGCCTTCGGTACCGATGTATACGGTGGTGGAGGTTACGATCTCCTCTCGGATGGCATCAATAGGCGGGTTCGTCACCTGTGCAAACAGCTGCTTGAAATAATGGAACAGCGGGTGATTCGTCTTACTCAGCACGGGCAGTGGCGTATCCACACCCATGGCTGCGATAGCTTCGCTGCCGTTCTTTGCCATCGGCAGAATGCTCTGCTTCATTTCATCGTAGGTGTAGCCAAAAGCCTTCTGCATCCGCTGGCGCTCTTCGTAGGTGTATTCCGGAACACGATAGTTCGGGATATGGATGCTCTTCAGTTCGGTCAGATTATTGTCCAGCCATTCTCCATAAGGCTGTCTGGAAGCATATTTTTCTTTGATCTCCTCATCGTCGATGACTTTTCCCTGTACGGTATCGACCAAAAGCATCTTACCTGGGCGAAGTCTTTCTTTTACTTTGATCTTCGTGGGATCAATGGGAAGCACACCTACCTCAGAGGACAGGATCAGCGTATCGTCATCCGTGATCATGTAACGGGAAGGACGCAGACCGTTTCTGTCCAGCACGGCACCCATGATATCTCCGTCGGAGAACAGGATGGATGCGGGACCGTCCCAAGGCTCCATCATAGTAGCGTAATACTGGTAGAAATCCCTCTTGGTCTGGGACATTGCTTTGTTGTTCGCCCAGGGCTCGGGGATAGCGATCATGACTGCCAGAGGCAGCTCCATGCCGCTCATTACCAGGAACTCCAATGTGTTGTCCAACATCGCGGAATCGGAACCGGTCTTGCTGATGGCGGGTAATACCTTATGCAGCTGTCCTTTCAGATGCTCGGATTCCATGTTCTCTTCGCGCGCCAGCATCTTGTCGGCGTTGCCGCGGATGGTGTTGATCTCACCGTTGTGTACCATCAGACGGTTCGGATGCGCACGCTCCCAGCTGGGGTTGGTATTGGTGGAGAAACGGGAATGTACCATAGCGATAGCGGATTCGTAATCCTCACTCTGTAAATCTGCAAAGAAGGTACGAAGCTGTCCTACCAGGAACATTCCTTTATATACGATGGTTCTGCTGGAAAGGGAGACTACATAGGTATCATCGGAAGACTGTTCAAACACACGTCTTGCAATGTACAGTCTGCGGTCGAAGGGCAGACCTTTTTCCACATCCGCAGGCTTTTTCACAAAGCCCTGCATGATGTAAGGCATGCACTCCACAGCCTTGTGTCCCAGCACATTGGGAAAGGTGGGCACTTCACGCCAGCCGAGGAATTCCATTCCTTCCTTTTCCACAATGATCTCGAACATCTTCTTCGCCTGGTTGCGGCGCAGCTCTTCCTGAGGGAAGAAGAACATGCCAACACCGTATTCTCTCTCTCCGCCGATTTCCATGCCCAGAGCCTTTGTAACTCTTGCAAAAAATTTGTGGGGGATCTGGGTCAGAATACCGACACCGTCACCGGTCTTACCTTCCGCATCCTTACCGGCTCTGTGCTCCAGATTCTCTACGATCTTCAGCGCATTCTCTACGGTAGCACGGCTTTTCTCACCGTGAATATTGACACAGGCTCCGATACCGCAGTTATCATGCTCAAATTCTTCCCGATATAACGGTGCCTTGGGCAGCTCCTGTTTTACATCAAACATATAGTTCTCCTTTCCGGGTTTTTTATTTCTCTCTTCTTAATCTGTCTGTTACTATTCAGGACCTCATTCGCAAGACCATAATAGTAACAAAAAAGGTCGCAATGAGACTCTTTCGAGCGCCTCATTGCGACCTTTTCTGTACTATACACCTATTTTTCTCATTTGTAAATATAGATTTTTCTATGAATTGTCAGATAATTTGTCAATTCTATTATTTGCACGCCTGTTATCTGTAAATTGTATTAATTTTCTCTTTAAAAGTGTATTTTCAGCACAACTTTTTGGGGGTTCTCCCCTATTTTTCCTGTTTCCGGCCATACGCCTTGCTCATCAGTTTCTGATACATTGCAGAAAAGTGTTTACTCTCTGCCAGCGCAGTGCGAAGAGGTGCCAGTGTCAGTGCCATTACTGCCCGATAGCGGAACAATTCGCCGGGATTCATGTATTTTGCTGTGATCTCCTTATGTTCTGCAGCGCTGCGCTTCAGGTTCTCCTTGGTCTCAGAGTAGCCGCCGCCCTCGTAGGAGGACACGGTAAGTCCCAGATACTGCATGGGTGCTTTGGCACGATAATAGCACCAAAGGAAATGTTCGTAATCTGCACGGATCTTATATTTGGGTTCATAGGGCTTCTGTCTGCACAGTTCTGCAGCATAAAAGCAGGACTGATGGCAGGGAATGTTGCGGTAACAGACGAAACCGGTGATGCGTGGTGGGGAAGATATCTTCGTCTCTGTCTTCGCGCTGTAGGTATCGCCGTAGTAGATGCCCTGAAGTTTCGCCGGGTGCTGTTCCATGAACTGTGCGGTGTGGGTCAGAACTTCGTCGTCATAGAAGAGGTCACCGCAGTTTAGGAAGAGAATGTAGTCGCCGGTCACATGGGAGACTGCCTGGTTCATGGCTTCGTAGATGCTGTGGTCGGATTCCTGGTATAGGTGGATGCGTCTGTCCTCGCGCATGGTTTCTATGGAGCCGTCGCGGCTGCCGCCGTCCTTGACAATGATCTCAAAGCTCGGGTAGGTCTGGGACAGGATGCTGTCCAGAGTCTGATTCAGTTTAGGACCTGGGTTTAAGCAGACTACGATGATGCTGAATTTCATGTGTTGCTCCTTTTAAGATATAATATCTCCGCAGTCGAGAACAGGGCAAGGAACGCGGCACGTTCGCACTCTGTCGCAGAGCGTAGCGGCACGTAAGTGACCAAAGTACGGTCACTAAGTGCCGACGTCTGCTTACGGCCTGCTTATCCTTACCCTGTTTTCGGCTGCTGGGTTACGTTGTCCATCTTTGTATATCTTATCAAGTATTTGGATGGTGACAAATGTACTTTTTTATTGCCTAAAATATATTTTTCTGTTTGTGAAGCATCCCGAGGGATACAACTGCCACCACCAGGAAGATCACGCATACGGGCCAGCTGACAAAGCCGGTGACGGCGATGGCGGTATAGGACAGGCAGTAGGCGAGGACGTTGGATGCCACATGGACAAAGACTGCCATTTTGAACTCTCCAAAGTATTCGTAAGCATATGCCATCAGGCAGCCGATGAGGAAGCCGTATACGCCCTGGACGTAGTTCATGTGGTAGACACCGAAGATCAGGGCGGACAGGGCTATGGCGAGTTTGATATCCATGAATCTGCGAAGGTATCCGTAGATAACTCCGCGGAACAGGAGTTCCTCTGCTATGGGGGAGATGAAGCCGAATACGAGGATTCCTACGATAAAGTGTGCGGAATATTGCTGGGCTGCCACTTCGGTATAAGCTTCAGACTTATTGGTCACTCCCAGGAGTTCAAACAGGAGATTGCATCCGATGACGGCACCGATGGTAGCCACAGTCAGTAAGACATATTTGCTCTTTCCCTCTTTTTTCAAGTGACTTAAGTGCATGTCCTCTTTATTTTTATCAATGAGCATCTTCGCTGTGGACCATACGGCAATGGCACCGCCGATGAATCCAAGAGCCGCAATGATACTGGAGACATCTCCGGAGTAGCCGTTATAGGCGCCGGTCTCATCCCGTAGGATCAGAAGATCCACCAGTCCACCGGAGGCTCCGGACTGTGCCAGCTGATATAACAGTGCCAGCAGCGCATACTGCACTGCATTGCGCACCAATATAAACATCAGAAACGAATACACCATGGTCCAGATCCTCTGATACATGGGGTTTTTCTTTTTATTGTCCGGATTTCCGTTCCGTAATTCTTCACTGCCACGGAGTAAAAATTTCTCCAGTTCTTCCACGGATTGTACAATGTAATCCGCCTTCGCTTCCTTTAACTCTTCCTTACTTCCGTAGCCGTAGGTCACGCCCACGCTCTCCACACCGAGAGCCCTGGCTCCTTCCACGTCGAACTTTCTGTCACCGATCATATAGACCTGCGCCGGATCCACGGGATTCTCTCCAAAGAGTTGACGCAGAGTTTCCTGTACCACCTGATCCTTGGTTTCTCTTCTGCCGTCCAGTTCACTACCCACCACTACAGAAAAATATTTTTTCAGATCAAAATGTTCCAGGATGCGCTCTACGTATACCTGGGGCTTACTGGATGCCACTGCCAGGAAATACCCCTTCGACTGAAGCGTTTTCAGCATCTCCGGAATACCATCATAGACCTCATTTTCAAAAAGTCCCGTATCCTGAAAGCGCTCTCTGTATTTTGCCACAGCTTCTTCTGCCTGTTCGGCGGTGAAACCGTAGAATTCCATAAAGCTGTCACGCAGTGGCGGTCCGATAAAGGGTTCTAGCTTGTCCAGATCCGGCTCCTCGATGCCAAAGGAGTGCAGTGCATACTGCACACAGGTAGTAATTCCGATTTTAGGATCTGTCAGGGTGCCGTCCAGATCAAACAGCAGATATTTCTTCATTCTTATAATTCCTTTTTCTTTCTATTCTTATATGTTCCGCAGATGATTAGAAGCTACGGATCTTGTCTCCGTCATCCTCGGTGTTTTTCAATGCCTTGATCTCCACGTCATAGCCCACATTAGCATTGACCTGCACATGGACCACATCTCCTACTTTTTTGCCAAGGAGCGCTTTGCCCAGGGGGGACTCGTTGCTGATCAGACCTTCCAGGGAATTACCGCGGACGGTGGTCACGATCTTGTAATCCTCTTCCGTGCCGTCATCGATAAATTCCACGGTAACGGTGTTGTTGATACCTACCTCATCCGCTGCGGAGTTCTCGGAGATGACCTTTGCAGTCTTGATCATTCTCTCCAGATAACGGATGCGGCTCTCATTCTGATTCTTATACTTTTTGGCTGCATAGTATTCAAAATTCTCACTGAGATCGCCGTGGGCTCTGGCTTCCTTCACGTCCTCCAATGCCTTGGGACGTACCACCAGCTTGCGGTACTCGATCTCATCTTCCATTTTCTTAATGTCAGTGGGTGTTAATTCGTCATACATAATATAATCCTTCTTTCTACAGCTGCATCGCATAGATCACTGCCAAAGACAGAATGATCTGAATGATCGCAAAACGGAATACGGTCTGTGTATTGGACCAATCCCACACCTTACGCACATGATCGTGCAGGGGGGTACGTACATTTTTCAAAATATGGATCTTCAGGAAACGAAGCAGGGACACCTTAAGAAGTCCAAGTCCTCCGTCCAGGATCAGCACTAGTGCCAATGGGATAAACAGGAACGGGCAGCCGCTCTTCAAAATGGCAATGCTGATGAACAATCCCATGGCCCGGGAACCGGCATCCCCCATCATCAGCTTACTGGGTGTCGCATTGTACCACAGATATCCCAGAATACATACGGCAAATAATAGGATCAGGAAGGAATAGGTCTCGTCGACCTCCTTCATGCGGTCTACAATATAGATGGACATGATGGTAATGATCGACAGGGTTCCGGACAGTCCGTCCACACCGTCGGAGCAGTTGGTCACATTCACGGAGGTCCATACCAGGATCACCGTGAGAATGGCGAATACCACAGGCGGCAGAGTGAACTTTACATGGAACAGCGCCAGTTCCACCACGTTGGAATTATATTTCAGAAAAGTGATGGCTACCAGTGCCGCCACGCACAGATCTAAGAAACCTTTTTTGTACTCACCCCATGGAGTCTTGGAAGCATCGTCCAGAAATCCCGTCATCATGCATACCACGATCAGCAGCAGGTAGATCACCAGCTCTGCGCTTAAAGGCGAAAACAGTAGAACAGATGCCACAAATGCCAGGACAAAAATAATTCCGGCGCCTCTGGGTTTCCCCGCGGACAATTTTCCATCATGGGCAAATTCTCTTCCGGCATCCTTGGGCAGATACGGACTTAATTTTGCCGTTGCCAGTACCGTAGCTCCAAAAGCAAAAAGGATTCCAAAAAAAGCAAGGAGAGAACTGCTTCCCTCCGGCAAGATCATCTGTAACATACGAATCTCCATTCCTCACAACACTCTCATGCTGTATTTTCTGATAAATTTCATAACTGTCCGGCGAGGTCTTCGTGGAATGAACGTCCCAGAACAGTTACAAAACATTTTAACACAAATATACCGGAATCTCAAATAATTTCCACAAGAGTTCAGTCGAACTGTTGCATTTGACAGTCCCCTCACGGTGGACTACTATATTCTTATGAACACTTTCTGAAAAATAGCCATAAAAGGAGAATGCCCTATGATGATCCATAAGATTGAACCGCATAAATATTATCCGGAATTCCGGAATCAGGAGCCAAAGCCTTCCGATTATCTGCTGTTATTTGATGGAGAGAAGATCTATCTGCCCTCCCATACAGGAAACGACGCTACTGTTGCGGGTTCTTCCGCGAATGCAGGTATTGTGAAGCATCCTCAGGTATATCTTCCTACCTTCGAGGAAATTCACAAACTATTGGGAATCCGGCAGCCCCTGGAGCGTTTTTTCCTCGACTGTGAATATCTCTTTTCCATCGATGACAGGGCATTCTTCCGCAAGACCGCAGAGGACGCCGGTGCTCTCATGCTCCCGGAAAATGACCTCTATCCTTCCGGTGTATTCCGTAATTTTGAACCGGAATATCTGGCATTCGCCGGGATCACTGCCACCCAGATCAACCGTTTCCGTCTGGACCGGAAGTTCTGCGGCCGCTGCGGGCATCCCACAATTCACAGCACCACAGAGCGGGCCTGCATCTGCCCGGAGTGCGGTCAGATCGAATATCCCAAGATCTCTCCCGCAGTTATTATCGCCATCGTGGATACCGCGCGGGACAAGATCCTGCTGACCCGCTACGCCGGCGGTTCCTATCGTCACTGGGCACTGGTGGCAGGCTTCGTGGAAGTCGGCGAGACCTTCAAAGGGGCTGCCCGCAGAGAGATCATGGAAGAGGTCGGCCTACGGGTCAGTGATCTGGTCTATTACAAATCCCAGCCCTGGTCCTTCAGTGATTCCGCCATGATCGGCTTCTTTGCAAAGCTGGACGGTGATCCCACGATTACTTTGCAGGAATCCGAACTCGGTGAAGCAAAATGGTTCTCCAGAGAGGATGTACCGGATCTACCCTCCACGATCAGTGTCGGTCAGGAAATGATCACCTTATTCAAGAATGGCGGAGATCCATTATCTCAATAAGCGGCACTTCTTCGCCACCTTTACCAGCAGATATCCCTTCGGGAAGCTGCGAAGCTCCTGCTCCGTGATGCCCCGCATCAATATCAGCATGACAAAATAGACTACCGCAGCGATCATGATCGCCGGAATGACAGAGATCCGCATGGACTTCGTCACCATATACAGACCTTCGTAGATTGCCCAGGCTGCCGCTCCCATAAATGCAGAGGCGAACACCGGAATGACAAAAGTCTTTGCGATCTCCTGTCGGTAGCCTACCGTTCTTCTTACCGCCCACTGGTTCAGCACACACATCATGCCGGAATACAACGTGTTGGCAATGGCGATGCTGTACAGATCCAGACTCGTGAACATCAAAAGCAATACTGCTGCCACCGTCTGCACCACCAGCGAGATCCCCGCATTGATGATCGGGGTATTGACTTTGCCCAGCCCCTGTAAAATGGAACTGTTTAATGTCGACAATGCATAAAAGATAACCGACAATGACAATGTCATCAGAAGGGCTGCTGCCAGGTTCAGTTCCTCTGCCGTCTTGTTCGTGAACAGCAGACTGATCACCGGCTTCGCCAGTACAAAAAGTCCCACAGCGCAGGGAATCGAGATCACCATGGTAGTCTTCACTGCCAATCCGATCTTCTCTCTAGCTCCCTTCACATCCCGGGCTGCCATCAGCTGTGCTACGGAAGGAATCATAGCAGATGCCATAGCAGATGCAAAGGCTATGGGAATATTAGACATTGTCAGGGACTGTCCGGAGAAAATACCATATTTTTCATAAATAGATACCGTATCCAGATTACGAAGGGACGGATACCATTTGGTGTAGATACTGTTGTTGACCGTACTGCTTAAGTTATATACAGCCGTACTCAAAATAAATGGGGTCACCACCAGTGTGATCGTCTTGAATATCTGTCCGTAGGAATCCACATGCTCATGCCTGTCACGCTGCACTCTGCGCAGGATCATTCCACGATTCAGAGCATAGACTCCCGCCATAAAAAGCAGCGCCACTAATACGCCGACACCGGTACCCAGTGCACTTCCCACGGCACCGTAGGTTGCTCTCACCACCTGCCCTGCCTGATCCGCCGGAACCTCCATCGTTCCCATAAACATTTGGATCAGAAGATATGCCGCGCCTACGCTGACTACCGCATTGGCAATCTGCTCCAGGATCTGCGATACGGAGGTCTGCGCCATGCTCTTATGTGCCTGAAAATATCCCCGCAGAACACCCAGGATACCATAGACGAAGATCGTCGGTGCAAAGGTGCGCAGTACTGTGACCGCTGCTCCGGACACGAATAATCCCGCTCCGAAAAACAGAAAAAGGCTGGCTATACCGCCAACCACCAGTACATAGACCATGGCTCCGTGGAACAATCTATGAGCGTTGCGGTATTCCTTCTCTCCCAGCTTCTGTGCGATAGCTTTGGAAATTGCCGAGGGAATACTGTAGGAGGAGATCAGCAGAATGATCGTATAATAGTTATACGCAGACTGGTAATACCCCAGTCCCAGATTCCCAATGACACTCTGTAAAGGGCCCCTGTAAAGGAGCCCTATGATTCTGCTGATGATTCCGGCTGCCGCCAGAATACCTGCCTGCATGATAAAATTGTTCTTGGAACTGTTCTTATCTGCCATATGTTATCTTACCTTATTTCAGTTCTTTATCCGATCAGCCAGTCATACATCTCCTGGTATTTTCCGGCGGATACTTTCCAGGAATAATCTGTGGCCATGGCACGATCCACGATCTTATTCCACTCTCTCTTCCTGTCGTAATAAATATGCTCCGCATAACGGATCGTATTCAGCATCTCATGTGCATTGTAATTCGTAAAGCTGAAGCCTGTACCAGTGCTCTCATACTCATTGTAAGGCTGTACGGTATCCTTCAGTCCGCCGGTCTCTCTGACGATAGGTACGGTACCGTAGCGCAGCGCGATCAACTGACTCAGACCGCAGGGCTCGAACAGGGACGGCATCAGATAAGCATCACAAGCCGCATAGATTTTATGGGACAGTGCATCCGAATAGTAAATGTTGGCAGACACCTTGTCTCCATACTTCCAGTCGAAATGACGGAACATATTCTCATAACGTTCCTCACCGGTGCCCAGTACCACGAACTGAATATCATCCTGACACAGTTCATCCATCACATAAGCGATCAGATCCAGACCCTTCTGGTCTGTCAGTCGGGATACCAGACCGATCATCATCTTCTTATCATCTACGCGAAGTCCCAGCTCTTCCTGCAGGGCACGCTTATTCTTCACCTTTTCCTTGCGGAAATTCACTGCATTATAGGCTTTTACGATATTTTTGTCCGTCTCCGGATTGAACTCTCCATAGTCGATGCCGTTGACAATACCGCGCAGATCATGACTTCTCGCACGCAGCAGTCCGTCCAAACCCTCACCGTAAAACGGCGTTTTGATCTCCTCCGCATAGGTATCACTTACGGTGGTCACTGCATCCGCAAACACAATACCGCCCTTTAACAGGTTCGCATCCTTATAAGCCTCTAACTTGTCAGAGGTAAAATAATACTCCGGCAGTCCGGTAATGCTCTGTACCGTCTTCACATCCCATTTTCCCTGGAACTTCAGGTTATGTATGGTGATAACGGACTTCATGTTGCGGTAGAAATCTCCACCATGGAAACGCTCCTTCAGGTATACAGGAATCAGGCCTGTCTGCCAATCATGGCAATGGATCAGATCCGGCTGGAAATTCAAAAGCGGTAATGCCGACAGCACTGCCTTACAGAAATATGCATACTTTTCGATCTCATATCTGGGATCATCCCCATAAGGCTTGAAACCACCAAAATAGCTCTCATTATCAATGAAATAATAATGCACCCCGGCTTCTTCCGCTTCCAGAACACCTACGTACACATTCTGCCAGTTGAAATCCATGTAGAAATGTGTCACATACTTGAGTTTATCCTTCATCTCCTGCTTCATGCAGGTATACTTCGGAATAAACACTCTTACATCAAAATACTCCTTGTCAATATACTTCGGCAAAGATCCTACGACATCCGCAAGTCCTCCGGTCTTGATAAAAGGTACTCCTTCCGATGCGGCAAAAAGAATTTTTTTCATGTAAACCCTCCACATATGCTACGGCTTGTATTTCAAAACATAGATTGATTATACCATGTTTACGATTCATAGAAAAGAGGGCAGCGATAATTTACAAATCTTTTAGAGTCTGCGGTTTTGCCTCAGTTTCTGTAGGAAAGTCGGATCCTGTCAGCGATCAGCGCGATAAATTCCGAATTGGTAGGTTTGCCTTTGCCCGTGTCGATCGTGTAACCGAACATGGCATCCAGGGTCTCCATGCGCCCTCTGCTCCAGGCAACCTCAATGGCATGGCGGATAGCGCGCTCTACGCGGCTGGGTGTGGTCTGAAAACGCTTGGCGATGGTGGGATACAGGATCTTCGTGATGGAACTGATCATCGCCGGATCCTCCACCGACATCATGATAGCTTCCCGCAGATACTGATACCCTTTGATATGTGCCGGGACTCCGATCTCATGGATCATATCCGTGACATCCTTTTCCAAGTCATGGATGACTTCCTGGGTCTGCTCCTTTTTTTCTGTCGCTTTTACTGTGCTGTCTTTGGCATTTTTCGTAGAAGGAACCGTGATCATAATTTGGAATTCCTTGTTGGCATTCATCAGATCCCCCAGGATTTTGTATACTTTTTCATTATCCTTTGTAGTTGTAATGTTTAATTTTTCCATTAAACTACCTCCATGACTACAAAACTACTTTTTTCACGTACCGTTCTATTATAAATAGATATGCGTCATGGCTTCAAGCAGAACCCATCGCAAGATTTTTCCAAATTTCGCAGGCTAAAACGTTAAAAAAGGCGCCCGGAATGACCCGGACGCCAATAAGAGGGAAAATGTATAAGTAGAAAAACTACGAGTAAAGCAAATTAAATTAATGATGCTCTGCCAGGGTGTGAAGGGCTTCCTTGATGGCTGCCTTCACAGTCTCATCCTGTTCTGCATTCAGTCTGTGCAGCAGATAGGTCTTGGCATATTCGGTGCCGATGCTACCTAATGCTTTTGCTGCTTCGATACGGATCTTCGTATCCGGATTGTCGATCATGTGGGCAATGCTGTTAACACTGTCTTCATCCTTGATCCGGCTCAGAGCTTCCAGTGCGGCTACCACCACGGTGTCATCGGAAGAACTCAGATATTTGATGATCTTGTCGGATTTTCCTTTCTCCTGTAATTTCTGAATCTTACTTAAATCATGTTGTTCCATAAACACGCGCCTCTTTCTTTCTGCCAGCGCGGGGGCGGTAAAATCGTCTCCGGATCATCACTGTATGTCGCCTGTGGTGATTGGCTTCTCTTGATAATGTTATGATAACACTTTATTTGTCAGAAAACAATTATAGCAAAATGAAGGATTTCTAAAAATTCTATAACCTGGATACACTATCCCGATTCCAACAAAAAAAGAACAAATATTTTACTATTTGCTCTCCCGAGTTTAAAATCTTCCACTTATATGGCAGGAACTCTCCCGATAATCAATTCCTTATCTATTAATCATTATATGCTTTCTTAATGAAAAAAGCAATGAGTATTTTAGCAGCACTTGTCCCATCACGTTTTTTATACTATACTGATATCATCAAATCGAAAGAAGGTACTCTCATGACAAAACAGGAAATCAGCGAGATCAAAAAGCTGTTCACCCCGAAAAACTGCTCTATCACAAGAATCTGCGGATGCTATGTGGATGGAGAGAAGAATAAAAAGACCGAATTAAAGCAGGCGTTTCTGGCACTGCCGGAGGAGGAAATGTTCAAGTATTTCGAGATTCTGCGGAAGAGTCTGTCCGGCACCATCGGCAAGAATCTGCTGAATCTGGAGTTCCCGTTAAAGAGTGAAACGGAGGGCGGTACGCAGGAATTCCTGCTGCGTCTCAGAGACAGCCGTCTGAAGGACGATGCATTGCTTGAGCAGTTCTACGACCGTATCATCGAGTCTTATGAATATGTGGGCAATTATCTGATCCTGCTGATCCATGATGCCTACGATGTGCCGGGACGCACCAGAGACGGTATCGAGATGGAGGATGCTTCCGATGAGGTCTATGACTATATCCTTACCTGCATCTGCCCTGTGGATCTGTCCAAGCCGGGACTAAGCTACAACGCAGTGGAAAACACCTTCCAGAACCGTATCCGCGACTGGGTGGTAGGCATGCCGGACGCTGCTTTCCTGTTCCCCGCATTTAATGACAGAAGCACCGATCTGCACAGCACTCTGTACTATTCCAAGGATGCCGAGGAATTAAAGGAGAACTTCGTGGATCTGATGTTAGGCTGTCCTCTTCCTCTGTCCGCAGGCGGTCAAAAGGAAACCTTCCAGTCTCTGGTGGAGGAGACGTTAGGCGATACCTGTGATATCGAGACGGTGAAAAATATCCACGAGAAAATGAATGAGATCGTCCAGGAACATAAAGAAGATCCCGAACCTGTGGTATTGGATAAAAATGAAGTAAAGACCATTTTTGCCAGCAGCGGTGTAGCCAATGACCGCATGGAGGTCTTCGACCAGTGCTTCGATGCCACTGCCGGTGAATCTACTTCCCTCATGATGACCAACGTCTACAATCCCCGCAGCTTTGAGGTAAAGACACCGGATGTGGTCATCAAGGTCAATCCCGAGCGCACCGATCTCGTCAACACGAAACTGATCGACGGCAGACAGTGCCTCGTCATCGAACTGGACGGTAATATCGAAGTCAACGGCATCGCCGTCCGGGCTGCCGGAAGCGGAGACAGCGAAGAATCTGAAGAATAAACCACCTGCCAAACGACAAGAATCGCACAATGAAAGTTTTCAACAGCAGCGTGATAAATAAAAACCAGGAACAGCCTTGCGAATCCAAACATCCGAAAGCTGTCTCTGGGTTTTATTTTACGCGAAATCAACTATTGAATCTTGAAGTACTGCATACTCTCGGCTAGTTAGTCAGCGATCTGCCAAAGCTCCTCCACTTCTTTCCTGACCTGTCCACAGGATTCGGTCAGTCTACCGGTGCTCTCTCTTATCTACAGAATACTCTGCATGAATCACTCTCATACTCCACGCTTTTACACTATTCCCTGCTGCTGTGGCAGGTAAAATAAATCACCTGATACTCTTTTGCGATCTCTGTAAGGAACCGCATTGCTCCCTTGGTCCGGTTCTCATCCAGATTCACAAAAGGGTCATCCAGAATCAAAAACGGCTTCTGTTCCTCATACATGGCTTCCACCAAAGCAAGTCTCATACAGATACCGATCAGGTCACGGTTGCCCAGACTCAGATATCCGATGTCTCGGGGCATATTGCCTTCAACGACCTGCAATCTGGTATTGGCATCCATCTGATAATTTTCGCATTCCGTTCCCGTGAGAATTCTGTAATATTTCCGGAACCCCTGCATGACAGGTTCTGTATATTTCGCAGTGAACGAACTCTTTGCCTGTTCCAACAGATTTTTTGTCATTCCAAGCAATTCATATTGTTTGAGTCCTTCCTCTGTCTTCTCCTGCAACGCTTCCAGCTCTTCCTGCATATTTTCCACATTATCCCAGGATTCCTGTAAGTCGGAAAGTTGTTTCTGATAGCTGTCAATGGTCTGAAAACGTTCTTCCATACGCTCCGAAAGGACCTGCATTTCATCTGCCAGACTTTCCAGGGATTCCTCTCCCTCCGGGACCTTCAGTGCCAGAAGTGCCGGAATGTCCTCTTTCGCTTCAAACGCTTTTATCTCCTGCTCGATTCTCCGATATTCCTGTAACTCCTTCTCATAATCCTTTCTATGACTTTCCAGTTCGGCCAACTGTTCTTCCGGATGCTCCTCCGGAATCAGCTGCAACGACACAAAATAGTCTTTTACCTGTTCTTCCAGCGCTTCGTATTTCTGTTTTTGCTGTAAATATTTCTTTTGTTTTTCCAGTAAAAGCTGTCTCTGTCTGCACTTTCCCGCCAGTTCATGCAATGCCGCAAGATAATTTTGTGTTTCCGGTACTTCTCCGTATTCTGCAAAAAACTGCTGCAAATCTTTCTGCAATACGGCAATTCTCGCAGTCTTTTCATCCGATCCGTCCTGCTTCTGCCGCTCCAAAAGTGCCTCGTAATCCTTTCTCTTATTCTGCAGTTCCACAAGCCAGGAGGTCAGTTCCAGTCCTTCCCGAAGTCCCCAGCGAGTGCAGAAATCCTCAATCTGTCCTTCCTCTATGCGGACCTGTGCCTCAAGTTCTTCCATTTCCTGTTCCAAATAGGAAAGCTCTGTATTTTCTCCCGTTTGGACTTTGGATCTGCCTGCTGTAAACAACAGTGCCGCTGCCACAGCTGCAATTCCCAGTACGATCAGGACTCCTCCGATCACTCCCTGTCCCAACAGGATCACAGCAAAACCGCCAAGCGCTAAAAGAATGCCAAAAAGCAATAGCATTTTTTTCCTTTTACCTGCTTCTTCCTGCTCCCGTAAGCATCTGGCATCTTCCTGTGCCTGTATGGATTGCAGGGTTTTCCTCTGTATTTCTTTCGCCTGCAGAAGACTTTTTCCTTCATTGCGGTTCGTCCAGGCATTTTTTACACTGTCGATCTCCGCCTCCTGCGGCATTCCTTCCGCAAAATATCCGGAAAGCTCCTCTAACCGTCTGCTCTCTTCCCCTGACAGGGCATTTTTTCTTGTCGTGCTTTCCAGGCTCTCAAGTTCTTGTGCCTCAGCATATTTTTCTTCCAGTCTGGCATTGTCCGCCATGGGAAAATTATCTTTACACTGCGCCTGTTCTTCCTCTGTCAGGCAATAGATTTCCATTGCTTTGCGGACAGAAATCCCCTGATTGCAGATGGCTGTTTTTTCGCGTAATTCTTCCCCTTTTGGTATCACGCCGTTAAAATAGCTTTCCGCTTCTTTTAAAGTCTGCTGTCTCTGTGCCATTTTTGCACGCAGATCCAGGTACTTCTCTTTTTTCGCCTGCTGGTCCTTATAAATTCCCAGTTTCTTTTGTCTCTCCTGCAGTTCTGTCAGTTCCGCAGAAAGCTTTTCTCTCTCCTCGATCGCCGCCTTTTTCCGGGTATCAATACTTTCCATCGTATTCTGTATCTCCTGCCCGTTACGGATCTGCGTCTTCAGTTCCGTAATGCGGTCCTTGCTCTGACGGAGCAATCCGGTCTTACGAGATGGTGACATGCTGTTTAACAGATCGTTCAACCGCTTGTCCGCTGTCTCAAAATTATTGATATCGTCCGTATTCTCCGCCAGATTCCCAATCTTGGCATTGATGCCGTCCGTAACAAAGGTCTCGCAGTCATTCTGTGAGATGAAAATCGTTCGTTCAAAGGATCCTGCGTCGATCCGGAACAACTCTTCTCCCAGATTTTGTGTGAAATCTCTGCATGGCAGATTTGTTTTCGTATCTGTCAGCTGAAATTCATCTTCTGCGCTTTTACTTCCGAAGGTTCTGCGGACAGAATATTGCTTTCCTTCACTTTCAAATTGCAGTTCTCCGCCGTAGACGCCCTTTTGCCAGGGACTGTATCTCTTCCTCTCATTTTCCAGCGGATCTCTCTTCCCTTCATTCCGGAATCCAAACAGCATAACGCGTAAGAATGCAGCCAGTGTGCTTTTTCCCCAGCCGTTTTCCTCACAGACGGTGTTGCAGCCATCTGTAAAATCATAGGTAAAGTCACTTAGTTTTCCGAAATTCTCAATGTGACATTTGATCAGTTTCATGCGTCCAGGATCTCCTCTCCGGCCAGTGCCTGCAATCCGTAATGTATCACTGTCGCCTTGTCCTCTTCCGGCAGTTCCGCTCTGCCCATGACAGTACGGATAAACTCTCCCTTTAAGGACTTATCCTTTGCAAAAGCAGCATAATCCACCAGATACGCAGAGCTGTCCTTAATCTTCACAAAATAAAAAAGGTGGCTGAACTGATGTAGCAGAAAATCAATATCCTTTTCACTTTCCACATCTATTTTCCCGACCAGTTCATACTTGATCAGACTTTTCTCCGGGTAACCTTTCCCGGTTGTCTCATCTCTCATCCGTTCCAGGATTTCCGTCGTGGATTCACAACCGGTAATATCCACCGGAATGGTATAGAGCTTCCGGGATGCGAAAGGAATAAAAGTACTGTCAATTGTACCTGTCAGCTCATCAATGTCAAGCATCACAAATCCATGCTCTCCGCATTCGTCAAACCCTCTGCCCTCCAGACAGCCGGGATAGCAATAGACGCCTCTCGCATCCAGACGCTCTTTTTTATAGCTGTGGATGTGTCCCAGGGCAAGATAATCAATTCCCTTATTTTTCAATGCCGTCAGATGAATGATCTCCGCCTTATCTCTCGCACTGTATTCCGATTCCTGCCCATGCAGGACTACAATGTTGCATTGATCTGCGTCCAGAGACAATGTATGATAGATGCTTCCGCTGTTTTCCGGTGTCAGTTCCACCCCGGTAACTGCAACTCCCTTACCGGAGGTATTCTCCGTCCCTGAAAGTTCATAGCTTGTCCAGTTGTTCCCGAATAGATGAAGATTCTCCGGAAGTTCCGAAAGACTGGACGTAAAGCTTCCTTCGTCATGATTCCCCTGTAAGTAATAAAAAGCTATTTGAGGATGTCCCTGAATTAAGTCTTTTACCACATTCCGGGCGGTAGCGGATACGTTTTTCGTATCGAACAGATCCCCTGCAATAATGATCGCCGCCACGCCCTGCTCTGCCCCGTATGCAACCATATTCTGAAAGGTGGTCAACAATTCCGTCTTACGTTCTCTCGCTTTTTCTTTGGTCAGATTTGCACTCATTTTGGAATCCAGATGGATATCCGCACAATGGATGATTTTCATATTGCTGCCTCCCGCATTAACCCTGTAGCACCTGTTGCAAAAGATTGTAACGATGCAGAACCTCATTCGCAAAACTGCATCTTTGATGTTCTCGTTTTGCAGACATATTCATTATATACGAATCTTTGTTCGATTACAACAAAAACGTATCGGTAATGAGACATTCGGTCTCGTTTTCCGATACGTTTTTTTAAGATGCTGAATCACCTGTGTTTATGACTATACCTGCAGTCTGCCGGCTGTAATGAGTTTTCCGGATTTTCTGTCAAATAACAGAATATCTTCTCCACCGATCTCGAACTTCACTTCCTGGCCGATCTTGTAGGCGGTATTGCCGAAGACCACGCCGGTCAACAGGAAATCACCGATACGAAGCTTAATCGTGGATTCCATACCCGTGGGCATGGCACCGTAGATCACGCCGTCCAGTCCTGCGCCATCGTGTAATTGCAGGGCTTCGGGACGTACACCGATGACAAAATCCTCGTTGGTGATCACGGGAGCTTCCTGCAGTGCATAATCATCCTCGTTCACTCTGGCAATATGATACTTGAAGACTTCATCCTTGTTGGATTTCTCCACAGCTTTCTTATCCTGCATTTTCTCTTTGTGACGGGCTGCCTCATCGGCTTCGTTCTTATCTCTCTCTGCAAACCATCTCTGCAGATCCAGATGTTCTTTCGGAACAAACTTTGCCTTTCTACCGTCTAAGATCGTCACATCCAGGCTGCCGTTTTCATTCTGCACACCCTTGGCTTCGATAAAATTAATGGAAGGATTTCCTACGAAATCAGCCACAAACAGGTTGTTGGGTCTGCTGTACACAGTCAACGGTGCTTCATACTGCTGCAGCACACCGTTGTTGATCAGGCAGATCTTCGTTGCCAGTGTCATAGCTTCCATCTGGTCATGGGTTACATATACGAAGGTGCTTCCGGTCTCTACATGCAGACGCTGCAGTTCATATCTCATTTCCAGACGGAGTTTCGCGTCCAGGTTAGACAGCGGCTCATCCATGAACAGTACCTGGGGTTCCGGTGCCAGTGTTCTGGCAATAGCAACTCTCTGCTGCTGTCCACCGGACAGTTCTGCGGGATAACGGTTCATGAACATTCCGATCTTAACGATACGAGATACTCTGCGTACCGCCAGGTCTATCTCTTCCTTGGAATATTTTCTGACCCTGGTTACTACCTTGCCACCGGATACGACTTCGAATTTCTCGTTAAGCTCTTCCCCTTTTTCCTTATGACCTGCCAGGATGCTGTCCAGCTTGGCAGTCAGTTCCTGCTTCTTTTGTTTTGATGCACTTTCTTTGTCTGCTGCCTCGTGGAGTTTGTAATTATACAGCTCCTTTGCAGTATAGATAGAAATGGTATAATTATCGATCAGCTTCAGGTAGACCATATCCAGGTCTAATTTTCCCTTTTTATCTCTGCATTCCTCAATGAGTTTTACCAGCTCTCCCGGATTCTCCAGTGCCTTGATCATACTTTTTAAAGCTTTGGCATCCTCATCGATCACGGGAAGTTCTTCCTTGATATTGCCCAGTCCGAAGGAGATGTTCTGGTATACCGTCATGTTCGGCCACAGTGCGTAGTTTTGGAACAGGAATCCGACTTTTCTCTTATTTGCAGGAACATTGATTCCCGCTTCACTGTCGAATACCACCCGGTCTCCGATCTTGATCTGCCCGCTGGTAGGGGTCTCCAGACCGGCGATCATACGTAAGGTAGTGGTCTTGCCGCAACCGGAGGGACCAAGCAGAGTGATAAAGGAATTGTCCTCCATATCCAGACTCAGATCATCTACCGCATAGAATTTTCCCCAACGTTTTGTAACATGTGTTAATTTGATTTCCGGCATAGTTATTTACCTCCGATACCTTCATCCAGGCTGGCCCCGGTCAGTTTATTTACCAAAGTGTTAAAGATCAGGATCGTTACGATCAGGATCAGGTTGATGGCGCTGGAAAATGCATACAGTCCCATCTCATCGAAATAATCCAGTGTCGTGGAGAGGATAAAGCCCTGCGTACATAGCAGTAAGAACAGGGACAGCTCTCGCAGACAGGTCATGAACGGAAGCATATATCCGTTGATAATGGAAGACTTCTGGATCGGAATGATGATCCGCAGCATCCGCTTGTACCAGGGAATATCCTGGATGATGGCCGCTTCCTCAATCTCTCCCGACAGCTGCAGCATGGAGTTCAGTGCACTTCTGCTGGCGAAAGGAATGTACTTGATCACGCCTGCGATGATCAACAATGTGTAAGTATTGAACAGGTTGATCTTGTCATTGGAGAACAGGATGAAGAAAGCTGCGCCCACTGCCAGGGACGGCATCAGGTACGGCAGGAATGCCACACCATTGACGTAATTCGCCCACTTGCTTCTCCGGTTCTTAGATACTGCATAACCGATCAGGGTGCCGATCGTACCTGCAATCAGAGCACAGCAGACAGCGACTAACATTGTTCCCTTGAATGCTCTCCAGATCAGCGGATTGTGGAGGATACCGGGCTGTCCGTACAGAGCACCGGCTCCGTTGTTATCCGTCAGCCACCACTTGGTGGTCAGAGCGCTGGAATCCATGGTGTACAGGAAACTGTAATCTCCCGGATTCGGAAGGAAAGTCTCCAGTGCGAAGGACAGAATCGGGAAAATACTGGTGAAGAAGGTGATAACGATCAGAATGACCGCGATCAGATATTTTCCAACCTTTCCTAAGTTGATCTTGGATATCTGTCCGGATTTACCAGTAACCGTCGTATAATTCTTACGGCTCTTTAAGCTCATCTGGTTCATTAACAGGATCGCCACACCGAAGATCATCATGATGATGGCAAGAATACTGGCTTCCCCGGTATACTTGGAGTTCATGGAGATGTACTTGGTGGACAGAGTGGTCAGTCCCAGGTAGTGAGGTACGGGATAACTTCCCATGGCGCTTCCGAATACCAGCAGGATCGTGGAAAGGATCGCCGGTTTGACCATGGGTAAAGTAATACGGAACATGGTCTTCCACTTCGGTGTATCCAGAATCGTCGCTGCTTCCTCCAGATTGGCATCCATGTTGCGGAAGATGCCGCCGATCAGTATGTAGGCAAAGGGGGCATAATGCAGTCCCAATACTACTGCACTGGGGAACAGCCCCAGGCACCACCATTTGGGCATCGTAATGTGAAAGAGCGAAGCCAGCAGTCCGTTGGAGGTTCCGGTGACTGCATTACTGTTGAACACATTCTGCCATACCACAGCCAGTGTCCACTGGGGCATGATGTAGGGGAAAATAAAAATGGAGCTTAAATATTTTTTACATTTTAAATTGGTTCTCGTAATTAAGAATGCGAACAAGCCGCCGAACAAAATGGAGATCAGGCAGGTAAAAACTGCCAAAAGAACAGTATTTAACAGCGGTGTCCACAGATTTGTTCTCGCCAGTTTACTGGTGAACAGATCCACATAGTTGGCAACGGAATATCCGCTTGCTTTTCCGGTAAGATGTGCATCGATGGTGCCCGGATGGATCTTGAAGGTATCCTCGACGATTGCCACGATCGGCGCCACTGTGGTAAAGGAAAGTACGATACCAAACAGAAGCAGAATGATATTTTGTGGCTTGGAGAAATACGTCTTGATCTTGTTCAGAACAATCACCATCTTGCTTGTTTTTTTTGTGGCACTCTGATTCATGGTTAACCTCTCTTCCCAATACAAGCTTTTGGTCCTGTAAACCATCCACCCCTGCGAATAAGAAAACTGCTACTTACATGCAGGCATGATGTAGCAGATTTTCTTATTCTGACAGGACAAATAGTCACTTTTTTATATCATATATCACTCAGCAGTATACTTCGGTAACAGCTCGATCCAGCTTCCTACCGTGAAGGATACGGATGCACAGTACTCAGGATCTTCCAGCACCAGTTCGCCATCGGTAGACCACCAGTCGAAGCCTCTGTCATTCTTGCTCTCGTATACAACATTACCGTTCTCATCATTACCGCCGGTGCTGTGCTGATAGGTAGCTTCGATTGCCTTTGCCACTTCAGGGTTAGCGGAATAACCGCCCATGTCTTTGCCCCATGCGCTGAAGCCGTCTTCCGTACAGGTCATGTATGCGATGAAAGCACATGCAGTCCAAGGCAGCGGGCTGTTATCAGTAACGAACAAGTAATGACAGTAGCCGTAGCCACCAATTCCCTTATAGCCATCCTGATAAGCGGCAACCTTGATATTGTTCACAGATACACCTGCGGACTCTTCTACGGAGCGCAGTTTACTGTATACTAACAGTCCACACTGATCGGTAGCGGAATCGGATACCAGCGTATTACAGATAGGTCCATCATCGGTCTGGGCATTGTAGCTGCCTACCCAGAGCTTGATCCATGCCAGGGCATATTTACCATCAGCGCCTAAGCCTAAATCATTTGCCTCGGATTCCATCTCATCAATCGTGGGCTGGAAGTAAGCCTGCTCATCAGCGGGTAATGCATTGAAAGCATCCTTTAACATGGCTGCGTATTTGTCTTCGGTCAGCATGTACAGGAAATTCTTACCTACAACCTCGGAATCAATATCCATGAACAATGCGTGAGTTCCTTCCGCTACGAAGTCCCAGCAGTTATCATATACTTTATCTCCGGTACAGTTGTATTCGAATACCTTATTCAGCGTCTGTAATGCCAGATAACCGTCCACCGCATCTGGTGTGGTTCCGTTAGCCTCTGCCCATTCCTTGGGAATGAACGTATCCAGTATTCCGGTCTGTGTCATCTTGGATTCGATCTGATTACCATCCTGGATCAGGGTCATTGCGAAGGTTCCTTCCGGCTTCAGGGAATCAGCGGTCAGCTGTTCAAAGATCTTGTTGTTCTTAGGCTGCTGCCAGTCAAATTCCATGCTGTAAGAAGGATCAATAGACTGCAGATACTCGATGAACAGAGGAAGTGCTGCTTTACCACGGCTGGAATTACCTACACCGTAAAAGGTCTTGCCGTTGGATTCTTCGATGGCCTTCTGTGCCAGTTCCTCCATGGTCATTCCTTCTGCCTGTTTGATGATCTGCTGAGTTGCAGTAAGATTTGCGTCGTCGGCTACCTCCGGGGTCTTGGTCTCTGCCACCGTCTCGGTTTCGGCTGTCTGTGTGTTATCTGCGCTTCCAGTTGCCTGGTTCTGGGTCTCGCTGCTGCCGCATCCGGCTAACATACCAACACTCAGTGCACAGATCATAAGTAACGATACTACTCTTTTCTTCATATGCTGTCCTCCCTTGAAACATATAGTTTGTATAACCCTTCATGGTCCACTTACTTGGAATGGGATGTTTCCCTCTTCCGTTCTGATGATTCTATTATACGTTGGGAATTCAGCAATTTGTATAAGGCAAAACTGTTATTATTTTAATATTTCTGATACTATGTATAGTTTTTCTGATATTTTATCGTTTCTTTTGTGCATCTTTGTGGTTTTACATGCTTCTATCCTGGTATTCAGAGGGAGTAACACCAACAATCCTCTTAAAGCTGCTGGAAAAATGTGCAACATCACGATAGCCCACCTGCTCCGCAACTTCATACACCTTATTCCGGCAGTCATTCAACAGTTTCATGGCAGTGCGCATACGAACTCTGGTGATGTATGCCGCCACCGTGTAATCCGTCTCCCTCTTGAATGTATGACTCAAATGTCCTTCACTGATCCCCAGGTGCTCTGCGATCTCTGCCACACACAGTTCCGGATCCCCATAATGAGCGGAAATATAGTCTACGGCTGCCATGACATATTTGCTCTTGTCGCCTTTATTTAAGACTAGTTCGGGAAGCGGCTCATCCTTGCTGTTTTCCAATTTTTCCTGTGTCCTCTTACGTTTCTCCAGTGCATTGTTCACTGCCTGTTCCAGTTCCCCGTCTCCAAAAGGCTTTAACAGATAGTCACTGGCCAATAATTTCAGAGCGCTCTGCGCATAGGAGAATTCACTGTAAGCAGTTAAAAAGATCACACTGACATCATTGCCTTCTGCCCGCAGTTCCTTCAGCATTTCGATGCCGTCCATTTTGGGCATACGGATATCGCAGATCAACAGATCCGGATGATATTTCCGCACGGCTTCCAGTCCTTCGATCCCATTGCCGGCTTCCGCCACGACGACACAGTTCAGTCCCTGCCAGTCTGTCTCCATCACGATTCCTCTGCGCACCAGCATCTCATCATCGATCACGATCACTTTGTACATCGTATTACTCCCTCCATTGTCTCTTCCCGTTTTCGGTATTTCCCCACTATCCGGTAAAAATTCCTCTCTGTCCGTTGCTCTGTATCGGTTCCTCAGGCTTCTCCGTATCTTACCGGCAATCGTAATGTCACTTTCGTACCGTGGACTTCGCCTTCCTCTTCTGTTCGCTGTCCGTCCATAGGGTTTTCGGCGTGTGAGGTAAGGCTCTCCATATGAATGCCGTATTCTTCCCCATAGGTCAGCCGGATGATGGTATCCACGTTAGAGACCCCGATATGCCCCACCAGCTGCTCCTGTCTTCTGTGATTGATGGCATCTATCCGTTCTTCGGGAGCGCCGCAACCGTCATCGGTTACTTCAATACACAGAACATCTTCCTGTCCTGTGATCCGCACAAGGATATTTCCTTCTTCACTCTCCTTTAATCCGTGTAGTACCGAGTTCTCCACGATGGGCTGTATGATCAGCTTGGGGATCACACACTCTTCCAGTCCCTCCTGCAGATCCACGGTGTACGAGAACTTATCATTGAAACGAATCTTCTGGATATCTACATAACAGTTCACCAGTTCCAGTTCTTCTTTCAGATAGATGAACTGTCTCTTGGAGATACTGGTCCTAAGGATCTTCGCCAGTCCCGCCGCCATGGTAGCGATCTCCGGGATATGGTTGGCCTTCGCCACCCATTTCATGGTGTCCAGTGTGTTATACAGGAAATGAGGATTCAGCTGTGCCTGCATCATGGCAATATGGGAAGCATTGAGTTCCTTCTGCTTCTCCACCTTATCCTGCACGCTTTGCTCCAGTTCGTTGGCCATGATATTAAAGTTCCGGGACATCTGTCCCAGCTCGTCCTCTCTGTCGGAGACGATCCTGACGGTAAGGTCTCCTTCCTGCAGTGTACGCATGGCCGTATTCATCCGTTCGATAGGACGGGTCATATTTCTACCCAGCCGGGAAGCCACCAAAACACACAGAATGACACTGATGGTCAGCATCACGATCAACACACTGTACATGGAGTTCAATACTTCTGTTGAAAACACGCTGGGACAGGACAATGCAGTATACAATCCACTGTCTCCCAGCGGTTGGACCAGCAGTTCTCCGGCACGATATACTCCCAGCAGCTTATGACCAACCATGAGTTCTTCCCGGATCTGCTCTTCCTGCAGGTTACCATTATCATAAATGGTTCTCCAGAAGGGGTCCATGATTGCTACCTCCACTTTGGCATTTCCCTTATCATGAAGCACTTTTTCAAAATTTTCTGCGCGCATGCTGATCACAATATAACCTTCCGGTATACCGTCTTTTCCCATAAGTTTACCCGCTGCATACAATAAAATCTTGCTGTCATTAGTATCTGCACGCCGCAGCACCAGCGTCTCTTTACTATCCTCGACTGCTTTCAGGATGCCCCAGTATACCGGCAGATCTGTCTTGGCACTTCCCTGTGCCGTAGTGTAAATACATTTTCCGTTTTTATCATACAGATCAAATTGGGCATATTCTCTGTAATCAGCCACTTCCCGATAGAATTGCAGGTAAATCTTGCTCTTCGACCAGGTGTCATCTTCACCTATCTGTTCCACGATCCGGGTGTTAGCATTTATATTCTCCACTACCATCTCGAACTCCTGAAACAATTCCAATATGCCGGCATCTATCTGTTCCGCCTGCTCTGTTACTTTTTTCTCATAATCGCTGTTGATCTTGGTCTCCATAGTCTGGATCAGGAATACCCCAAAAAGCAATAACGGCAATAACGCAACTACACCGAAGCAGACCAGCAACTGTCTGTGAAACGACTTTTTAATCCACTTTTTCATCTGTTCTCCCCTGTAACGTCTCCCATGTGTTCAGAATTTTTTCCTTTTCCTGAGAAGCCCAATGAATATCATAATCGATCGTTTTTAATTTTGTCTGCTCCGGTGCTGCATACTCTTCCATATCATTGCGGACAGTTCTCCGGAAAAAGACTTCCTCCACCAGTCTCTGTACATCACTACTTACGGTAAATTCCAGAAATAATTTAGCATTTTCCATATGCTTTGCGCCCTTGACGATCGCTGTAGCGTCCGGTATGGCACTGGTGCCGTCCGTGGGGTAGATCACTGTAATATCTGCCCCTTCCAGAATCTTTTGTCTCGCCATTCCCTCCGTGGTAATACCTACCAGTCTGGTTCCGGCATTGACTTCCTCCAGTACTGCTACAGATGAGGGTGACAGGTAACCATCCAGTGCACCGGTAAAATCCTCCAGCGTCTTCTGCGCATCCTGATCCGATACCTGAAGCATCGTACAGAGTGCTGTATAGCTACTGCCGGATTTCGTGGGATCTGCGAACGCGATCTTTCCCTTCCAACGATCGGTCTGCAATTCCTCCCAGGTTCTCGGAGCCGCTACGGGATAGACCAGTTTATTGTTATAGATAAATACAGTCGGTAACACAGAAAAGGGCGTATAGGCATCTCCCTCCGTGCGATACTGTTCCGCAATTTGGTCGATTTCGCTGACCTTATAAGGTTCCAGATAGTCTCTGCACTCCTCAAAATTTTCAACACCTCCACCAAACATGACGTCAAAGGTACCGGGTGCATCCTGTTGTAATTCATCAAAAAGTGCCAAAGTATCTCCTGCTTTGAGCTCCACAAAAATCCCTGTACGTTCCTCAAATTCCTTGATGATCGGTTCGTATACATCTGCTTTGTGAGCGGTATAGACGATCAGTTTTCTGTCCTCCGGGATCTGATAGACCGTCTCTTCGGACTTGCTGCAGCCAGTAAGTATCAGGAGCGCCGCAGTCAGTCCGGACAGAACAGATATTCCTACTTTATGTTTTTTACTATACGAAGTCCTCATAACTTTGCCCTTATCTTTTTCGTTTGTTTATTTTCACTGTATTGTTTATGTTATCTCTCTGGTTTTTCGATTTTGCTCCCGGCTGCTGTCTGTTGCAGTCTCCGCATCCGGTCGTACTGCCCATACATTTTTTGCACTTCGTTCTCCAGGATGTAGTAGTGGCGGATGTATGGGATCAGCAGGATCAGGATCACTATGGGGAGTAATAAGGTAAAAAGGCTGTCGGAGATCACACTTATGACGATCGCCAGCATCTCTAACAACGCAAAAGTCACCGTAACGATCAGATGGATCAGACGCTCATGCTGGAAAAATCCCACCTGCACAAGATGCTCCTTAAGCTTGTCCTGAACCATTTCCTGCATGGTCTGTTCCTCGGTATCCGTTTTCTTTATGTCAGTTTTCTTTATGTCGGTTTTCTCTGTGTCAGTTTTCTGTGTATGCGTCTGCCTCTGTACAGCCTGCGTTGAGTATTCACCGTGCTGTGACAATGTCTGCACGTTCTGCTCCATTTCTGTCAGCCATTCATCTATCTGTTTTCGATATTGCAAAATGCGCTGCTCCATTATTTTCCCCACCTTCCCGGTACTTGTATTACTCCATCATAGCTATTCTTTCGTTTTTCGTCAATGTGCCATAAATACAAATAATTCCAAAAGATAAAAAACGCCTCTATGCATACGCATAAAGACGTTTTCCTTCATTTCAAACATAAAAATGGGGCCTATAGGGCTCGAACCTATGACCCTCTGCTTGTAAGGCAGATGCTCTCCCAGCT